>SNQX01000019.1_pt1 | contig 141050 bp, 122 predicted proteins | sample 2580501 | NCBI WGS metagenome assembly SNQX01 (sample SAMN10953784, study PRJNA522744) | food fermentation metagenome | isolation source: 48-hour incubation of native-enriched microbial consortia from nixtamalized... | place: Mexico | collected 2017-09-24 | reverse complement strand
GCTGCGGGGCGCTGCCCGGAGCTGTCCATCCGCCGCCGGCCTCACCCCCCGCCGAGGCCGGCGGCGGATGGACAGCTCCGGGCAGCGCCCCGCAGCCATGATGCGACGCTTCGACGACGTCTTCGTCCCGGATGGGGACGAAGCACGACGCTGGGCCGAGGAGGAGCTGTCCAACCCGCGGTACGCGGACGCCAAGCCCACCTGGTTCGATCTGCTCGCCCGCGATGTGATGCGCTTCCTCACCGATCTCTTCAGCGGGGACAACGGGGCGAACGTCGGCCCCACCGCGCTCATCGTCGTCACGGTCCTCATCGCCGCGGCCCTGATCACCGCGCTGATCGTCTGGGGACGCCCCCGACGCTCCCGGACGATCCGGCGCGCGCCCGGCGACCTACTCGGTGCCGCCGACGACCGCAGCGCCGCACAGCTCCGCGCCGATGCCGAGCGCAGCGCACGCCAGGAGGATTGGGACACCGCCGTCGTGCTCCGGTATCGCGCGATCGCCCGCAACCTGCTCGAACGAGACCTCATCGATCCGGCGCCCGGCGCGACCGCGCAGTCGCTCGCCCGCTCCGCGAGCGCGGTGTTCGCCGATGAGGCGGACGCCCTCCGGCGCGCCGCTGCATGCTTCGACGATGTGCGCTATCTCCGGCACCCGGCCACCGAGGACGACTACCGGCACCTCGCTGCGACCGACGAACGCCTCCGTGCCCGCCGCCCCGAGGAGGTGCCCGCTTGACGACGACCGCACCCGCCCTCGCCGCCGGCGGCACCGCCGAGCGTCCGCGGCGTCGCACCGCCTCCGTCCTCGGATGGCTCCTCGTCGCGGCACTCGTGATCGGGGTCGCCCTCGCGGCCTCCCAGCTCGCGGCGAGCGGACCCGGCGCGCGCGGCACCCTCGATCCGGAGAGCCGCTCGGGAACCGGCGCCCTCGCCCTGGCCGAGATCCTGCGGGATCAGGGGGTCGAGGTGGAGGTCGTCCGCTCCCGGGCCGCCGCTGTCGCCGCTCTCGACGCGGACAGCACCCTCGCCCTGACCAATCCCTACGCCCTCTCCGACGACGCGCTGGCGGATCTCCTCGCCCCGGCCGACCGAGTCGTCTTCCTCTCCACGGGAACGCACCTGTTGAGCGAACTCGCCATCGGAGAGAACGCCTCCGGCTCGGCATCGCCGCGATCAGCCGGGTGCGCCGTGCCCGCCTTCGCCGAGATCGGCGATATCCGCCCCGATCGGCTCTTCGCCCCCGCCGACGGCGTCACCGGCTGCTTCGGCGAAGACGGCGCCGCCGCCGTCCTCGTCGACGAGAGGAACGGATACCGCGCTGTCGTCGAGGGCGTGAAGCTGTTCAGCAACGCGGCTCTCGCCGAAGACGGCAACGCCGCGCTCGCCCTCGCCCTGCTCGGGCAGACCGACCGGGTCGTCTGGTACGTGCCGTCCTTCGAGGACACCGACATCGAGACCGCCTCCCCCGACACCCTCGGCACGCTCACCCCCGAATGGGTCACGCCGGCGATCCTGCTGCTGCTCATCGCCGGCCTCGCCGTCGCGATCGCCCGAGGCCGGCGATTCGGTCCGCTCGTCGCCGAGACGCTCCCCGTCACCGTGCGCGCGTCGGAGACCATGCACGGACGCGCCCGCCTCACCGCCAGGGCCGCCGACGCCGCGCACGCCGCCGAAGCGCTCCGGGAAGGCGCCCGAAGACGACTCGCGCGACGCCTCGGGCTGGCCGTGCACGCCGACGCGGACGAGATCGCCGACGCCGCCGCCGATCGCCTCCGGATCCCCCGCGGCACACTGCAGAGTCTTCTGGCGGGGCCACCGCCCGGCGATGACGCCGCGCTCGTCGCCCTCGCCCGACGCCTGGACGAGCTGGAGACAGCCGTGGAGACGAGCACACAGCCCCCGGGGAGCCCCGCATGAGCACCCGTCCACCCCGCATCCCTTTCCCGACCGAAGCCGAGGAGACCCCGTGACCGACGAGAACAGTCCCGCCGACGACGCCGCGCTGCGGCAGGCCATGCACCGCGTCCGCACCGAGGTCGACAAAGCGGTGGTGGGCCAGGCCGGCACCGTCACCGGCCTCCTCGTATCGCTCCTGGCTCGGGGCCACGTGCTGCTGGAAGGGGTGCCGGGGGTGGCGAAGACCCTCGTCGTGCGCTCGTTCGCACGCGCGTTGGGCCTCGACACCAAGCGGGTGCAGTTCACGCCCGACCTGATGCCGGGGGACGTCACAGGGTCTCTCGTCTATGACGCCCGGACCGGGGAGTTCGACTTCCGCGCCGGACCGGTCTTCACCCACATCCTGCTGGCGGACGAGATCAACCGCACACCGCCGAAGACACAGGCGGCGCTCCTGGAGGCGATGGAGGAACGCCAGGTCTCGGCGGACGGTGTGAGCCGCGCGCTGCCCGATCCCTTCCTCGTCGCCGCGACGCAGAACCCGATCGAGCACGAGGGGACGTACTCGCTGCCGGAGGCCCAGCTCGACCGCTTCCTGATGAAGCTCGTCGTCGGCATGCCGGAGCGGGACGCGGAGGTGTCCGTGCTGCGACGCCACGCCCAGGGCTTCTCCCCGCGGGACCTCACGGGAGTGGAGGCGGTGATCGGCGCCGACGAGATCCGCGCCGCCCAGCGCGCCGCAGCCCGGGTGGACGTGACCGACGACGTCCTCGGCTATGTGGTCGATCTGGCCCGGGCGACCCGGCAGTCGCCGTCCGTGGAGCTCGGCGCCAGCCCCCGCGCCTCGACCGGCCTCCTCGCCGCGGCGAAGGCCTGGGCGTGGCTGAACGCCTCCACCGCCGTGACCCCCGACCACGTCCAGACGATGCTCGTGCCGGTGTGGCGGCATCGTCTCCAGCTCCGCCCCGACGCCCAGATGGAGGGCGTGTCCGCGGACGCCGTGCTGACGTCGGTGGTCCAGCAGACCCGGGTGCCGATCTAGGTGTTCGTCACGGGCCGTCTCGCCGTCGCCCTCGCCGTCGGCATCGTGCCGCTGGTCCTCGCCGGACTGGCGGGCTTCCCGCCCTACGCCGTCCTGGGCGGGTGGATCGGTCTCTGCGCCCTCCTCGTCGGCGTCGATCTCGTCTTCGCAGGCGACCCGCGCGCGGCGACCGTCACCCGTCGGGTCCCGTCGCGCGCGCGCCTCGGCGAGCTGATCCCGGTGAGCGTGGCGGTGGAGAACCGCGGGGCCCGGCTGCTCGACGTCCTCCTCCGCGACGCCTGGCAGCCCACCGCGGGAGCGCCGTCCGAGCGGCAGCACCTGCGCATCCCGCCCGGCGAACGACGGCGGGTGGACATCCCCCTGCGTCCGCGGCGCCGGGGCGAGCTCGTCAGTGCCTTCGTCGTGCTCCGGTCCCGCGGGCCACTGGGGCTCGCGGGCCGACAGGCGCAGCACCCCGTCCGCGGCGCGATCCGCGTGCTCCCGGCCTTCACCTCGCGCAAGCATCTGCCCTCCCGGTTGGCGCGCCTGCGCGAGCTCGACGGCAACACGAGCATCCAGGTCCGCGGCCAGGGCACCGAGTTCGACTCGCTGCGCGAGTACGTCCGCGGGGACGACGTCCGCTCGATCGACTGGCGGGCGACGGCGCGGGCGGGGACGACGATGCTCCGCACCTGGCGTCCCGAGCGGGACCGGCATGTGGTCCTCATCGTCGACACCGGCCGAACGGCTGCCGCCAGGGTCGGTGACGGCACGCGGCTCGATGCGGCGTTGGAGGCGGCGCTCCTGCTGTCGGCGCTCGCCGCACGGGCGGGGGATCACGTCCACCTCCTCATGCACGACAGGGTCGCCCGGGCACGGGTGACCGGAGTGGACGGCGCCGCGCTCCTGCCCGCGCTCACCGATGCGATGGCTCCGGTGCACGCCCGACTCGTGGACACGGATTGGCATGCGGCCTTCGCAGCGGTGCGTACGCTGACCACGCGCCCTTCCCTCCTCGTCGTCCTCACGGCGCAGGACGCCGCCGAATCGGCTCGCGGCTTCCTCGGCGCATTCCCCGACGCCTCGCGGGCCATGACGGTGCTGGTCGGCTCGGTGACGGACGACGGCATCGCCGCGCTCGCCCGCGCCAGGCGGTCCAGGGAGGACGTCTACCTCGCCGCCGCCGCCGAGCGCACGCTGCGGGACGCCGAGAACGTCGCCGACGCGATCCGTCGGGCCGGTGGCGAGGCCATCGCCGCGGATCCCGAAGACCTTCCGCCGCGGATCGCCGACCGCTACCTCGAGCTCAAGGCGGCGGGGCGGCTCTGACCGCGGACGCCGACCCTCACCCGGCGACGAGCCGCGGCGTACCGGACTCGTACTCCACGAGATCACCGGTCTCGCCGCGACGAGAGGCGCGTCGGCCGATCACGAGCATGTAGATGAGGAAGACCGCGAGGGCCGCGGCACCGATGCCGATCTTGACCGGCCAGGGCAGGGCCCATCCGGTCACGAAACCCTCGACGAGTCCGGAGAGGAAGAGCGCGAACACCAGACCGAGGGCGACGGTGGCCAGTGCCCTGCCCTCCTCCGCGAGCGCCTCGCCGCGGGTGCGATGGCCCGGGGCGACCCAGGCCCAGAACATGTGCAGACCCGCGGCCGCAGCGACGAAGATGCACGTCATCTCGAGCATGCCGTGCGGAAGGATGTACAGGACCATGAGGTCGGCCTTGTCATGGACGGCCATCACCGCTCCGGAGGTGCCGAGACCCATGGCGTTCTGCACGAGCATGTAGACGGGCCAGATCCCGGTCACGCCGAACAGCACGCACTGCATCGCGATCCAGGCGTTGTTCGTCCAGACCATGCCCATGAACACGGCGGCGGGGTTCTCCGTGTAGTACCCGGTGAAGCTCTCGTCAGCGTACTGCTGAAGAGTGTCGGGCGGCCCGAGCGTGGCCACCAGGGCGGGGTCGCTCGCGATCCAGGCCGCGGTGCCGACGGCGACGGCCACGAAGGCGAGGGCGATGACGAGGGTCGTCCACCGCAGCCGGTACAGGGCTGCGGGCAGTTGGAGCCGGAAGAACCGCGACGTCTGCGTGAGGATGCTGTCGGCGGCACCCGTGAGCCGGAGCCGCGCGCGCACAAGGATCGTGGAGAGGTAGGCGCCCTGCGGCGACTCCCCGACGGAGGTCTTCAGCTCCGCGAGGTCGGCCGAGGCGGCGCGGTACCGCACGATGAGCTCGTCCACCCCGGCACCGTCCAGACGGGCGCGGCTGAGGGTGTCCAGCCGTTCCCATTCGGACCGGCGCGCATCGGTGAGGGCATCGGCATCCACCTGATTTACTGTACTCATGTCCGCGCAGATCGACGTCTCCGACGAGGTGCTCTCCGGGGAGGCGGTCGCGATCGACGTCCAGCCCGTGGGGTTCCTCCTTCGGGCGGCCGGCGCCGTCATCGACATGCTGCTCGGCTATGCCGTCTTCATCGGATCGATCCTCCTGCGCATCTGGCTCCTCGACATCGGCGTGCTCGACCCGGCCACGGACCGCATCGCCCTCGTGGCCTCCCTCGTCCTCAGCTTCGTCGTCCTGCCGATCACGATGGAGGTGGCGCTCAAGGGACGCAGCCTCGGAAAGCTGGCCATCGGCGGGAGGATCGTGCGGATGGACGGCGGAGCGGCCGGATTCCGCCACGCGTTCATCCGCGCGCTCCTCGGCGTCCTCGAGATCTACCTCACCTTCGGCGGCCTTGCCGTGCTCGTCGGCGCCTTCACCGCACGATCCCAGCGCCTCGGCGACCTCGTCGCCGGCACGTACAGCCAGCGGGTGCGCACTCCGAAGCTGGTCACGCTCGCGCCGGTGCTGCCTCCGCAGCTGACGGCGTGGGCGCAGGTGGCCGATGTGGCGCGCCTTCCGGACCGACTCGCCCGGCGCATCTCGCAGTTCCTGGTGAGCGCTCCTCGCATGCTCCCGGCTGCACGGGAGCGAGTGGCCCGTGATCTGCTCGCCGAGGCCGCGCCCTTCATCTCCCCGCTGCCGGCTGCGCCACCCGAGCTCGTCCTGGTCGGTGTCACCGTTCTCCGGCGCGAGCGCGAACGCCGCGCGCTCGCCAACGCGGACCGGCGCGCGGAGCGCCTGACCGGTCGTCGTCTGAGCGTCTGACGGCCTCGCCGGTCAGGGCCGGTCGACGCTCATGCGCGCAGCGCCTCGTGGCGGACGACGAGCCATCCCGCGGGGACCGAGAGCCGGTCGGCGTGCGGCGCGCAGAGGTCGTGCGCCTGCGGATCGTTCGCCGCGCCGAGCGGGCCGAGCGCAGCCATCTGGTCGCCGTAGTCATACGTGAGGGTGGCCACGGCCTCGCGCGCGCAGCCGACCTTCGAGCACAGTCGTCCGTCCATCTCCGTCAGCGTACGACTCCATCCGACCGCGGCGGCGGTGCCGCGCCGGAAGTGGCCGCTGCGCCTAGACTTTCGACATGCCCCGTCGCCGTTCCGTCCCCGCCTCCACCGCTCGCCGCGGTGCCAGGCACGGCCGACACGGCCGCCTCGGGCGCAGCGAGGTCGTCAAGCCTCCGCTCGCCCCGTTGGACGGGCGCATCGATCGCTTCGATCTCACCGTCGGCACCGCGGTCGAGTTCCTCCGCGGGACGTGGCCGGAGCTCCAGGACGTCCGGTTCGAGATCGGTGCGCTGCCGTCATACGACGCCGACGGCGAGGTGCCGCGCTGGCATCTCGACCGTGAGCAGCGGAGGATCGTCCTCTTCCGCATCCCCATCGAACGCCTTCTTCCGCCCGGTCACGACGACGCCGCGCATCGACGGATGGCGATCGAGAGCGCTGTCTTCCGCGCGGCGGCCGAGTACGTGGGCCGGGAGCCGTGGGATCTGGGCCACGACCACTGATCCGGCTCGTCAGGGGTAGACGGTGATCGACGTCTCGACACCAGGGGACGGTGGGACCGGGAGCACGGCGACGGCGCCGGGCGCGGTCATCGCGACGGCGGCGTGCACCTCGCCCGAGGGCCGGAGCAGGTAGGTCGTCTCCGCGGCGACATCGAGGCCACGGGTCTCCCCCGCCGGGATGACGATCTCCTGCGGCGAGCCGCCGTCGACGGACGAGAGCGAGACGGTGGTGTCCTCGTCAGACGTGTTGGCCAGTTGCAGTCGCGGAGACGGACCGGACGGCACCGCGAACGCGACCTCCGCATCGATCTCGGGGGCGGGGGTGACCCACGCGAAGTCGGAATCCGCTCCGAAGCCGTCCTGCTGACGGACTCCCGCGATGACCGGGGCGTCGGCCTCGATCTCCACGGTGTACGTCCCGGGCTCGAGTCCGCTGAGCGAGACCTGGGCCGGCTCGTCCGCGGTCAGCGGCACCGTGAACTCGTCCAGACCGGGGCCGCCGCCCTCGGCGGTCACACGGACCTGGGCGAGCGCGTCCGCGCCGGGAGCAAGCAGTCGCAGCACCGTCATGTCCCCCTGGTCCCCCGTCGCGGCGAACGCCTGCACGCCCGGGAGCACGACGCGCTGCTGAGGCCCGGGCACCGCTTCCTGCTGGTCGGCCCCCACCGGGTCGAGCACCTGCATCAGCGCGGACTGCAGGACGGCGCGGACCGGTGCCCCGACCGCGCTCACCTTGACGACGGGGATGTCGTTCCCTGCGGCGACGGAGGTCAGCGGCAGCGCCGTCTGCGTGCGCGGCGGGACGATGACGGTACGACCGCCACGCGCCGATCCGTAGACCGCGAGGGTCACGGTCGCGGGGACGTCGGACGCGTTGGCGAGGAGGACCACGTCCTCGGCTCCGGTGCCCACCGACCCTCCGACGAGCCACGACTCCAGCCGCGGGATGCCGCAGGGCGAAGCCGCGAAACCGGCGAGGTCGTCCGCGGCCAGGGTGGACGACTCGGCTCCCGCGATGAGCGGCGCCGTGCGTCCCTCGACGGCACCGGTGAGCACGGGCACCTCCTGCCCGTCCACCAGATCCGGGACGGCGAGCCCCGCCTGCGACGGGACACCGCTCGTGCCCCCTGTCGTGAGTTCAGGAGTCGCCGCCCGGCGCATCTCCGACGGGGCGGCCGTGTTGCGACCGAGAGCGTGGAAATCGCCCGCGCACACCAGGACGCTGTCCCCGGGGAGCGGAGTCACCTGCTGCTGTGCCGGCTCGTGCGTCACGGTCGGCCAAGGGGCGTGCACGGCGGTCGCGACGCCCAGCACACAGGCCGCGGCGACCACGACTCCGGTGACGACGCGCGCACTGGTCGCGGCGACGCGGAACGCACGGTTGCCGGTCATCGGTGGTCCTCCTCGGTGCCGGTGCTTCCTCGGCTCTCGACGGACGCAGGGGTGTCGGTGGGATCGCCGTCCGGCACGTCGTCATGGTCTTCGTCGGTCGGCTGGGCGTCGGCGATCGGGGCGAGCGCCTCGTCGGCCAGCGCGGGCTCGTCCTGCGGATCCTCGACGGCGCCGACCGGCGGCACGTCGGCTGCGTCTGGCACGGTGTCCTCCGCATGGCGCGGGAGCACCAGCGGCTCCTCCGGCGCCCTGCCGACGATCCGCGACTGCGCCCGCGCCGCCCGACGCGACGCGCGCGTCGGGATGGACAGGAGCAGCGCGGCGAGCAGGACCAGGAGCTGCACCGTCACGACGATCCGGGCCGTGCCCTCCTGGGTCGCGCTCAGCGACGCCGGCGCCGCCGGCTCGCCCTCGAGACGCCAGAGGACTCCTCGATCCGTCGACCCTGCCTGCACGAGGCCGGCCCGTTGGTCGATCGCGGCGACGGACGCCGTGCGCAGTGTGCGTGCGCGATCCCCCTCACCCGGCGCCTCCGCGAGGAGGACGTAGCTGATCCCCTGCGCGAGCAGTTCCGCCGGCGCGTCGAAGTCGCGGGCGGAGATGAGGTCGACGGCGAGAGTCGCGATGTCGGTCCCCTGCGGTTCGACCGCCGTCGAGAGCATCGTCGTCTGCGAGCCGAGGGTCTCGCTGGGACCGTGCACCACGTCGACAGCGAGACCGCCGTCGTTCTGCGGCGTGAGGATGAGAGTGGAGATCGGCCGATCCCCGGCCGCCTGGGCTCGCACATAGGCGGGAAGGGTGGATTCGGGGCCGTTCGTCAGTGCGGAGCGGTCGGTGTGGAAGGCGGTGAGAGCGGGGACGGCGCACACCACGAGAGCGAGGGCGGCCACCCCTGTGGCGGCGACGCGCAGGCGCGGCAGCGTGATCGCCGTGTCGAGCGTGATCGTCGCGGCACCCACGACGCCGATCCAGGCGAGGCTCAGACCGGTGCCGGGCCAGATCGGCACCGGAGCGCTCCCCGCGGCGGCGACGCTGATCCCGACGGCGAGAAAGGCGGTCGCGAGTCCGCTGAGCGCGACGACCAGCAGGGTGATGCCCGCCCGCCATCGAGGGGAGACGGCTGACCCCAGCGCGAGCAGCGCGAGCGGTGCGCACAGCAGCGCTGCCCAGGTTCCGGGGACGACGCTCGCCCAGCCCGCCAGATCGCTCGTCGGGAAGCCCCCGGCGATCGCCAGGCGTCCGGCGGCGTCAGCCGACGCCTGCGGCCCGAGCCACGTCAGGCCGGGATCGGCGAGCAGACCGAGCGCGGTGCCGTGGGCGAGCTGCCAGAAGATCAGGGGAGCGAACAGCACCGCGGTGGGCAGGGGAAGCCAGAGCAGGCGGCCCGCCCCTCGGAACTGCGCCGTGCCGAGCACGATCCCCAGAGCCACGACCCACAGCAGCGCGAGGGCCGGAGCCAGGACCGGCGCACAGGCGACGACCGCCGCCAGGAGCAGGGACGCACTGCCCGCCGCGCCCCAGGAGCGGTGGGCGACCACCGCCGAATGGAACAGCCATGGGAGCAGCAGGTGGACGAGCACGGCAGAAGGACGCCCGTCCACGAGCGCGGTGAGGAAGGTCGGCGCGAGCGCCCACGCGATGCCGGCGAAGATGCGCAGTCCGGCCCGATCGGTGACCCGAGTCGCGGCGAACCATCCGCCGAGGACGGCGAGCGGCAGCGCGAGGATCCACAGCAGCACCATCGCGAAGGACGGCGCGCCCGGCCACAGCGACCCCAGGACGGCGATGATCGCGGCGAACGGGTCGGCCGGTCCGACGAGATCGACACCGACCCCGCGCAGACCCCATGCCGCGTCCTGCCACAACGCGCCCACGGTCTCACGCAAGGGCAGGAGGCCACCGCCTCCCAGCGCCGGCCACGCCAGGAGACTCGTGAAGGAGGCGATGCTCACCACCAGCGCGGCCAGCACCGCCCAGGCTCCGCCCCCGGAGAAGAAGCGGAGCTCGCTGACGGCACCGTGCTCGCTGCCGTGCCCGTCGTCGAGCCGACGACGCAGTTGTGCGGGGGTGACGCGCAGCGGGGCGATGCTCGCCCAGCTGGAGGAACGGAACGAACGGATCCGGGCGCGCGATCGGGCGACGGCGCCGAAACGGACCATCGCGAGGAGAGCCGCCCCCCACTCCGGGAACACGGCCTCCGGCCGCTTGCCGATGAGATGGGTGAGGGAACGCCACAGTGCGAGTGGCAGGAACGTCAGCCAGTGCAGCGGCACGGCGGCGGCAGGCGCATAGGCGAGGCGGCGGTGCAACTGTGCGAGGCGGGTGACGAAGGCGCGGCGTGCTCGTCCCGCAGGGAGCGCCGCAGGGCCGTCCGGGGCGGCGGAGACCCGCGCAGCCGGAGCGAGGACGACACGGCCGCCTCCGAGCCGCGCGCGCACGCCGAGGTCGAGACCCTCGTCGGCACCGCCGAGGGCGGGATCGGGGCGCAACGCCTCGCGCACCTCGCCGCGGATGAGCAGGCCGCGGATGTCGGCGCCGAGGGCGTCGTCCATCCGGTCGTGCTGGCCCTGGTCCAACTCCCCCGCCGCCAGCTCGACCGAGCGGCCGAACGTGGTCATGCTCACACCCAAGGAGACGATCTCGCGCTCATTGTCGGTGGCGACGAGTTTCGGCGCGATGATCGCGGCGGACGGCGAGCGCTCCAGCATGCCCGTGAGGCGCTCCAGCGCACGCGGGTGCGGGGCGGTGTCCTGCGCGAGGATCCAGATCGCCGATCCGTCGAGGACGCGGGGGCGCGCCAGATCGAGGGCCTCGGCGAAGGAGGTCGACGCGCGCGCCTCGATGATGCCCTCGACGGTCGCGGCGACGGCTTCGCTCTCCCGTGCGGTGGTGGCGTCGCCGCAGATGATCAGCGTGACGGCCGCGGGCGGGAGCGTCTGCGCGCGCACCGCGTCGAGCGTGCGGAGGAGCTGGGCGCGGGCGGAGGGGCCGGGGCGCGCGACGATGAGGGCATGAACTCGGGCTGGCATGACGTGGTCAGCCTATGCGGGGCGTCACGCGGGGATGCGCACCGCTCCCGGCGCGCCCGGGAAGCCGTGCCGCGAAGTCTGGTCAGCTGGCGCGACGCTTGAGCTTGCGCCGCTCGCGCTCGGAGAGACCGCCCCAGATGCCGAAGCGCTCGTCGTTGGCCAGCGCGTACTCGAGGCACTCGCCACGGACGTCGCACGCCGTGCAGATGCGCTTGGCGTCCCGCGTCGAGCCGCCCTTCTCCGGGAAGAACGCCTCGGGGTCGGTCTGCGAGCAGAGCGCATCGCTCTGCCAGGCGAGGGCGTTGTCGTCATCCTGGTCGGACCGGCGGACCCCGGGGACACCGAGGTTGACCGGATCGACGAACCAGTTCTCCGGCACATCGGAACGGTAACCCGTCATCTCGACCTCCAACCCTTCAGAAACCGCCCCCCTGGCGGGCCGTGCTCACCTAATTACACCCGTGTCATTCCCTCCGGTCAAGTCGCGGATCGTAAACCCTCAAGCGATTCTTGAAGGTTCTTGGACGTCGCTCGGCGTGTCGCCGACCCGAGGACGACGCCTCAGCGGCCGGGGGTCGCGACGAAGGCCTCGCCCGCACCGGAGAGCATGAGAGAGCGCTCGTCGGCGTCGGCGAACGCCACCGTGCCGACCGGGACGACGGTCTCGACGCCGGACTCCGCGGTCACGTGGACGGCCCCGGCCGTGGCCAGTACCATCGTCGGGCCGGAGACGTCCAGGGTCACCGGAGCGTCATCGATCCGGACCCGCTGGAGCGCGAAATCCGGGACGGGCACGGAGTACGTCGTCACGGCCTCGTCGGCCGTCGGCCGCAGCACCGGCACCTCGCCGGGGGTGGTGTCCAGCACGGCGAGCAGCTCGGGGACATCGATGCGCTTGGGGGTCAGACCACCGCGGAGCACGTTGTCGCTCGCCGCCATGATCTCCACGCCGAGGCCGGAGAGGTAGGCGTGCAGGAGTCCCGCCCGCAGGAAGACGCCTTCGCCGCGGCGCAGCACCACGTGGTTCATGAGCAGGGCGACGACGACCCCCGGGTCGCCCGGCGAGGCCTCGGCGATCGCGGCCACCGCCCGCAGAGCCGGCTCCCGCTCCCCTGCGTCACCGGAGGCGGCGCTGACGACGGCAGAGATGATCTCGTCGACGTCGCCCTGCGCCTGCCCTCCGAGCAGCCAGCCGATCGCGCCCCGGAGCGGGTCCCCCTCGCCCGAGAGCCGCTCCCGCAGGGAGCGCACCCCGGGGACGTCGTCGAGGGAGTCGAGAAGTCGCAGGGTGTCCGCGACCGGACGCAGGCCGCTGAGCGACTCGAAGCGATCGCTCAGGGCGACGATCAGCTCCGGCTTGTGATTGGCGTCGCGGTAGTTCCGCCGCGGGTCGTCCAGCGGCAGCGAGCTCTCCCGTGCCCACCCCTCCTGCGCCTGCTCCCTGGTCGGGTGCACCTGGATCGACAACGGCCGCGCGGCGGCGAGGAGCTTCAGCAGGTACGGCAGCGTGCCCCCGGTCACCTCGTCCAGCGTCCCGCCGTCCGCGAGGTCGGCGGGATCGCCCGGGTGATCGCCGAACCACACCTCGGCCTCCGGCACGCCCGTCGGGGTGCGGCCTTCGAGCTCGGCGAGGAGGGAGGACGATCCCCAGGCGTAGTCGCGGGGCACGTTGGTGAGGCTGCGCAGCATGCCCCCAGCGTAGAGCCCGGCGCGACGGACAGGTCGGATCCGGGCCCGTCGAGGTAGCCTGAGTCGCGATGGCCCAGTACACCAAGCACCCGGTGGCAGCCCCGCCCACCGCGCCCGAGCGCGAGTCCACGGGGCATCTCCTGCTACGCGGATACGTCATCGCCGTCCTTTTCGTGGCCTTCGCGCATTCGGCGGTGTACAACCTCGTCGGCGAGATCGGCGCCGCGATCGTGCTCGCCCTCTTCAGCGCGGCCACCCTCGCGATCGGCGTCCCGATGCTCGCCAGGAAGCGCCCGCAGTCCTTCCGCTGGCGTCGGCTGCCGTGGGCGGCCATGGGCTACACGGCACTCGCCCTCCTCTCGGTCGCCTGGTCGCAGTGGCGCGTCCCCACCGTCGCCACGGGTGTGCTCCTGGCGGCCGTCACGGTGAACGGTCTGTTCATCGCACACGTGCTGACCTGGCATGAGATCGTGCGCGCCCTGTCGTCGGCCTTCAAATGGATCCTCGGCCTCTCCCTCGCCCTCGAGCTGTGGGTGTCGCTGGTCCTCCACGGTCCCCTGCTGCCGAACTTCGCGGACATCCCCGACGGGAAGATCGACCCCCAGTGGTACTGGGTCCGCGACAACCTCTTCGACGGCGGACGCATCCAGGGCATCCTGGGCAACGCGAACCTGCTCGGCATCGTGTCGCTGTTCGCGCTGATCACCTTCGGCGTGCTCTTCGCCGCGCGAGCCCGCTGGCGGACCACGCTCGCGCTGTGGATGCTCCTCGCGGCATACTTCCTCGTCCGCACCGCGTCGGCGACTGCGCTCGTGTGCGCCGCCGCGGCCGCCGTGGTCCTCGTCGTCGCCCTGCTGATGCGTCGAGCGGCCTCGCCCACCGCGCGCACCCGGATCTACGTCGTCGCGATCGGCTCCACCGTCCTCGGCGTTCTCGCCGTGTGGCTGCTGCGCGAGCCCCTCCTCGGCCTCCTCGGCCGCAGCGCCGACCTCACCGGCCGCTCCGACAAGATCTGGGCGGCGGTCCTCGAACGGGTCGGCGAGCACCCCGTCATCGGCAACGGCTTCTCCAGCCCGTGGGTGCCCACGGACCCGGCTTTCGACGGCTGGATCGTCGACCATGGGATCACCGTGTTCCACGCCCACAACATGTGGTTGGACGTGCTGCTGCAGCTCGGCATCGTCGGCCTCGTGCTGATGGCCGTGGCCTACGCCAGCCTCCTGTGGCGCTCCTGGTTCTTCGCCGTCGACCGCCCGCGGTGGGACCTCGATGCGCGGCGCCCCTACTCCCCGCTCACGCTGCTGCCCAGCCTGTTCACCGTCGTGCTGCTGGTGCAGGGGCTCACCGAGTCGACCCCCATCATGCTGTGGGGGTGGCTGCTCCTGGTGATGCTGTCGTTCAAGCTCAAGTCGGTGCCACTGGTAGGCGTCGGCGAGCGGGATCTCGTCTTCGAACGCGGCGCGACGCCGCGGCGGGTGCCGTGACGGTGGCACACCCGCTCGCCCGGCTCCTCGGCTCGGCGGAGATGGCGCGGGCGTTCACGCTGGCGGCACTGACCGCCGTGTTCGGCTCGTTCGCGATCGGACGGATGACGTCGGCCGTCACCCTCGCCACCATCATCACGGCCCTGTGCCTGCTCGGCGCCGCGATCCTCTGGGTGCGGAGAGAGGAGCTGTCCCCGCTGCGCATCGCGCCGTCCTCGCTGCTGGCCTTCCTCGCCTGGGCTCTCGTGAGCCTGGTGTGGACGACCGACCGCTCCGACACGATCCTGGGCTGGCTCTCGCTCTTCGGCTACGCATTCCTCGCGATCACCATCGGACACATCCGCGATACGCTGCAGACCGTCCGCGCGCTGGGCGACACCCTCCGCGTCCTGCTCGGGATCTCCCTCGGCGTGGAGATCCTCTCGGGCGTGCTCCTCGACCTCCCGTTCGCCTTCCTGGATATCCAGGGCAATCTCGCCTCCGGCGGCCCGGTCCAGGGACTGTTCGGCAGCCGGAACATGCTCGGCTTCATCGCCGTGCTCGCCCTGATCACCTTCGTGATCGAGTGGCGCACCCAATCCGTCGATCCGCCTCTCGCGGTGGTCTCCGTCGCCCTCGCCGGCGGGCTGGCCTTCCTGTCGTCCTCGCCGACGGTGCTCGTGCTGGCCGTCGCCGTCGGAATCGTCACGGTCGCGCTCACCATCGTCCGCCATACCGCCCCGGCCCGTCGGAACCTCGTGCAATGGACGTTGGGCGTCCTGGTCGCCCTCGCACTCACCGTCGCATTCGCCCTGCGTCACCAGATCATCGCGCTGCTCGACGCCGGATCCGACTTCTCCATGCGGGCCGAGCTGTGGAACATGATCCTCGACTTCGTGGCCGTCAAGCCCATCACCGGATGGGGCTGGTTCGGCGACTGGGCCCGAGGAGAGTATCCGTTCACGTTCATCAACTTCCAGCTCGACGACCGGCATCAGAGCGCGCTAAACGCCTTCTTCGACGTGCTGCTGCAGCTCGGCGCGGCGGGGTTGGTGCTGTTCCTCCTGCTCGGCGGCATCGCGCTGATCCGCTCCTGGCTGGTCGCGAGCGTCCGCCGCTCCGTCGTGTACGCCTGGACGCCCATCACGCTCGTGACTCTCGCGGTGGGCTCGATGTTCGAGAGCTTCACACTCGTCGGCGCGGGGTGGTTCATGCTCGCCCTGTGCGCCCTGCGCGCCGGGCAGTCCCGCTCGTGGCGCGAGAACATCGACGCCGCGCATACCGGCGCCATCCCCACTCTGCGCCCGCAGGAGTGACGGCGCGCCGTCAGCGGACGGTGGGGAGCTTCTCCGCCCAGGCGAGGGCGTCGCGGACGCCGTCGTCGACGGAGCGCTCCGCGCGCCACCCCAGCACCTCGCGCGCCCGCTCCACGATCGCGAAGGCGCCGGCCTGGTCCCCGGGTCGGCGATCGGTCTCGACGACGGGCAGCGGGTCCCCGGTCACCCTCTCGAAGGCCTGAACCAGCTCGCGGACCGTGACGCCGTCGCCGGTGCCCAGGTTGATCACCTGATACGGCTGCTCCGGCGTCGCGACATCGTCGAACCGGGCCACCGCCGCGACGTGCGCGAGCGCGAGGTCCCAGACGTGGATGTAGTCCCGCAGGCCCGATCCGTCGCGGGTCGCCCAGTCGGTGCCGGTGATCTGGAACGGCTCCCCCGCCGCCCGCGCCTGCATGATCTTGCCGAGCGCATGCGACGGCGTGGGATTCTGCAGTCCGGTCCGCAGCTTCGGGTCGGCACCGATCGGGTTGAAGTAGCGGAGCGCGATGGCGCGGAAGTCGCCGGCTGCTGCGGCGTCGGCGAGGATCTGCTCGACCATGGCCTTCGTCGCCGCGTAGGGGCTGGAGGGGGCGAGGCGGCCGCCCTCATCCACGCCGTCGCCGGTCTCCCCCGCGTAGATCGAGGCAGACGAGCTGAAGACGATGCGCGCGATGCCGGCGTCGCGCAGGCGTCGCAGCAGAGTGATCGTCTTGCCGACGTTGCTGTCGTAGTAGCCGAGCGGATCGGCGACGGACTCCGGCACGACGATCCGGGCGGCGCAGTGCACGACGGCATCGATGTCAGGGTGGTCCGCCAGCAGCCGGTCGAGGACGTCGGCGTCGGCGATGTCGCCGACGTAGAGGTTGCGTCCCTCACCGAAAGCCGCCAGCCCGGTGGACAGATCGTCGAGCACCACGACCTGGATCCCGGCCTCGATGCACGCCGTCGCCACGGTCGATCCGATGTAGCCGGCCCCGCCGGTGATCAGTACCTTCATCGCGGTCAGTCTAGCCAGCCACGCCGAGCGCAGGGGATCGGCTCTCCGCAGATCCGAAGGCGACCACCGGTAGGCTACTCACTGCTCGTCGAGTCCCGCGCTGCCCTCCGGCAGCGGCCGCGGCATCAACAACGGAGAACCTCCCTGTGGCCCACGTCCTTCAGAACGTCGTCTTCCCGCTCGATCGCGACCCCGATCTGCTCCCGCTGTACGCAGACCCGGAGACGTGGTCCGTGATCGAGGAGGAACCGGTCCGGGTCTCCAGTCGCGCGCATCTCGGCAACATCCTGGGACGGCACCGCGCCCGGATCGTGGCCGGTCGGCGTGTCTCCCTCGGAACCTACTTCAACGCGTTCCCCGCGTCGTACTGGCAGCATTGGACGAGCGTCCGCGAGGTGCAGCTCACCGTACGGACCACGGGGCCGGCGACCATCCTCGTCTACCGCTCCAACGGCGGCGGTGTGCGTCAGCGCGTGGCCACGCGTGAGGTGACCGGCGAGGCCACGACCTCGTTCGACCTCGACCTCACCCAGTACAGCGACGGCGGCTGGATCTGGTTCGACATCGTCGCCGATGAGAAGCCGGCCGTGCTCGAGGGCGCGGAGTGGACCACCGAGCAGTCCCCCGCCCGCACCGGGAAGGCCTCTCTCGGGATCACGACCTACAACAAGCCCGACTACTGCGTCGAGACCCTGAGGGCGCTCGCCTCCTCTCCGGATGCGCTGGAGTTCGTCGACCGCATCTTCCTCGTCGACCAGGGCACGCAGCTCGTCGCGGACCAGGACGGTTACGCCGAGGTCGCCGAGCGTCTGGGTGAGACCCTGCAGGTCATCCGCCAGGGCAACCTCGGCGGATCGGGCGGCTTCGCCCGTGCGATGCACGAGTCCCTGCAGCGCCCCGAGAGCGACTTCGTGCAGCTGCTGGACGACGACGTCCGCATCGAGCCGGAGTCGCTGCGACGCTCCATCGTCTTCGGTCAGTTCGCCACCACGCCCGTGCTCGTCGGCGGACACATGTTCGACCTCCTCGACCGCCCCAAGCTGCACGGCTGGGCGGAGGTCGTCGACGAGGGCCCCTTCATGTGGCGCAACCTCTACCAGGAGAAGATGCCGCACGACTTCGGTGTCGCCAATCTGCGCCAGTCGCCGCTGCTGCACATGCGGATGGACGCCGACTACAACGGGTGGTGGATGTGCCTCATCCCGCTCGACGCGGTCCGCACGGTGGGACTGTCGCTCCCTGCGTTCATCAAGTGGGACGACGCGGAATTCTGCCTCCGTGCCGGCGAGGCGGGCTTCCCGACCGTGTCGATGCCCGGTGTGGCGCTCTGGCACGTCTCCTGGGTGAACAAGGACGACTCGATCGACTGGCAGGCCTACTTCCACGCCCGCAACCGGATCGTCGCCGGGCTCCTGCATTCCGGAGCACCCCGGGGCGGCCGCCTCATCGTGCACAGCCGCCGCGTGGACCTGAAGCATCTCATGATGATGCAGTACTACCCGGTGGCGCTGCGCAACCGGGCTCTGCGCGACGTGCTCTCCGGACCCGACCATATGCGCCGAAACCTAGGCACGGCGATGCCGGCCGCACGCGCCCTGGCCGCCGAGTACCCGGAGACGGTGATCCATCGCGACCCTGCCCGGGTGCTCCATTCCCGCCGCGGCCGCCAGGTCTACAAGCGGCTGCCGAAGAACGAGTTCGACAGCCCGACCGGCGTGCGACTGCGGATCTTCACGCTGAAGACGCTCCTCTCGCACTGGGTGCACCGCCCTGACCCCGCGAACATCGCTCAGCCCGAGGTGGAGTTCGGCAAGGGCGACGCGCACTGGTGGCGCCTCCCGCTGTATGACAGCGCTCTCGTGAGTGCCGCCGACGGTTCCGGGAAGAACATCTACACGCGCGACCGCGCCAAGTACCGCCGCATGCTGCGCGAGTCCGTGCGCCTGCACGCCGAGCTGCGACGACGGTGGCCGGAGCTCCAGCGCCAGTACCGCGCCGCTCTGCCGGACCTGGTCTCCGCCGAATCCTGGCAGCAGGTCTTCGAGGAGAAGGCATGACCGCCGACGCCCGTCCCTTCGATCCCTCCTCCGCCGCGATCGTCATCGTCACGTACAACCGCTCGCATCTGCTGACCGGCCTGCTCACCAGCATCACCGCGATGGACCCGAAGCCGGGCCACGTGATCGTGATCGACAACGCCTCCTCGGACGATACGACCGACGTCGTCGAGTCCTTCCGAGACGACATCGGAACCGACCTCGTCTATCGCCGTCTCGACGTCAACACCGGTGGCTCCGGCGGTTTCAGCGAGGGCATGCGCACGGCGTACGATCTCGGCGCCCAGTGGATCTGGATGATGGACGACGACGTCGAGGTGCTCCCGGACGGTCTCGCCCGGATGGGTGCCTGGGCGCCGCGATTCAAGAGCATCCAGGGACGGCGCTACGACTACGACGGCAGCGAGTTCTACTGGCAGTACCGCATCGCGGAGCGCATGGGCATCCCGATCCCGTTCGCCCCGGCGGGTTTCGACTCCTCGGGGTACAAGGAGATGAACAGCGGCTGCTTCGAGGGCATGTTCATCCACCGCTCGATCGTGCAGCAGATCGGCCTCCCCGACCCGCGCTTCTTCATCTACTGGGACGACCAGATGTACGGGTGGCTGGCGTCTCGCCTGACCACCGCGGTCATCGTCGACGAGTTCGTGCTGCGCCGCACGCGCGAGATCCGGCAGTGGGACATGGGCATCCGGCACATGAACGCCTCGAGCAACGCCTACCGCTACTACATCATGCGCAACCGGGCCTTCATCAAGCAGTACTACCGCGTGCACGGCGTCTACAACCCCGTGCTGTTCGGCCTCGGGACGACCGCGACGTTCTTCAAGGAGCTGATCCGGCTCGTCTTCGTCGAGCGCACCGTCCGCGGCACGAGCAACCTGTTCCGCGGGCTCAGGGACGGTGGCCGCATCGGTCGCGATCGCACCTGGGAGCCGATGAGCCCCCTGGAGGCCTGAGATGGACGAGCCCCAGCCCGAGGTGCGATGGGCCCCACTTCCCCCCGCGCCGAAGCGCACCGGTCGGGTGTGGCTGATCGTCGGTCTCAGCGTCGCGGCGCTCGCGATCGTCGGTATCCTGCTGTTCTTCCTGCTCCCGCGCGACGGTGGCCCCGAGCCCGTCGGCAGCACGAGTCCGTCTCCGACGGCCACCCCCTCCGAGACGCCCACCGCCACTCCCGCTCCGACGACGACCCCGGAGCCGACGCCGATCACGACGGCGCCCCCGATCGGCGATCCGACGATCGAGGTGTTCCGCGACAAGGTGTCCGGGTGGCTGAACTCCGCCGATCGGGGTCTCGACATCGTCGCCGGGGCGAGCGGTCAGGATGCGCTTCCCGTCGTGGACTCCCTCCAGGAGGACGCCCAGCGCCTGGGCGACGCCCTGCCGCCGTCCTCCATCCAGGACTCCTGGCGCTCCGGCGTGGAGACCTACGCCCAGCGGCTCACGGCACTGCGCGCGGCGGTCGAGGACGGCTCGGGTGCGTCAGCGGCCATCGACAGCGCGCGCGCTGCGGCGGCAGACCTGCGCAGCCTCGTGGGACTCTGACGCCCCGGGGTCCGAGCACGATTCAGACGGAGTAGTCCGCGTTGTAGCGGTCGAGCACCTCGTTGATCGGGGCATCCAGGGCGAGCGTGCCGCGGTCCAGATAGAGTCCCCTCGTGCAGAAGCGGCGCAGATCGCGCTCGTTATGACTGACGAAGAACAGCGTACGACCGTCTGAGAGCAGCTCGTCGATGCGCTTGTAGCACTTCTCACGGAAGGCCTTGTCGCCCACCGCGAGGACCTCGTCGACGAGCAGGATGGGCTCGTCGAGCTGAGAGACGACGGAGAACGCGAGGCGCACCTTCATTCCGTTGGAGAGGTGCTTGTACGGCGTCTCCTCGAACCCGGCGAGCTCGGCGAACGCGATGATGTCGTCGTATCGGCGGGCCACCTCGTCCTTCGACATGCCGTGCAGTCCTGCAGTCAGCCGGACGTTCTCCCGGACCGTCAGATCGCCGACGAAACCGCCGGTGATCTCGATGAGCGGAGCGACGCCGCCATTGACGCTGACCGAGCCCTCATCGGGCAGCAGCACACCGGCCACGAGGCGGAGCAGCGTCGACTTGCCTTGCCCGTTCCGTCCGACCACGCCGATCGATTCGCCCGGCTGCACCGTGAACGAGACGTCGCGGAGCGCCCAGAACTCCCCGGGACGCGACCGCCGGGATGCCCCGGCGAACAGGTCCTTGAAGCTGCGCTGCCCGCGACGGTTGCGGCGGAAGCGCACACCGAGGCCCTGCACGTCGATCGCGGCGTCCATCACAGCTCCTTCAACACGGGGCGCTCGAGACGCCGGAACGCCCAGACGCCGAGCGCGAGGATGAGCAGGCACATCACGGCGCTGACCGTGAGCGTGAACGGGTTCCACTGGTCCGGGAAGAACGGCATGCGATACAGCATGAAGATCCCGGCGAGCGGGTTGAAGGCGCCGAGCGTCTGGAAGACACCGGGCAGGTCCGTGACGTTGTAGATGATCGGGGTGGCGTAGAACATCGCCCGGAGGATGAGCGCCGTGGTGCGCTCGAGGTCCGTGTAGAGCACGCACAGCGGCGCGACCAGCAGGCCGAGGCCGACGAGCAGTACCGTCTGCATGAGGATCGCCACCGGCACCCAGAGCACGCCCCAGCCGATCTGCACCACCTGGTCGGGATGGCTCTCGAACAGGAGGTTGACCACGATGAACAGCACCAGCACCGGCAGCGAGAACAGGAACTCCATGCCCTTGCTGAGCACGATGCGGTTCACCCAGATGGAGCGCGGGATCGACGTCGAGCGGACGAGACGGGCGTCCTTCTTGAACGCCCGCGTGAAGTCCGACACCGAGCTGTTGAACCACACCCACGGCAGCAGCGCGCTGATGAGGAAGATGATGTACGGCTGCTCACCGACGTCGCGACGGAACACCTGGGTGAACACGAACCAGTAGATCGCGCTCATCACCAGCGGGTCGAGAACAGACCACACGTAGCCGAGGAAGCTCGTCGCGTACCGGACCTTGAGGTCACGGGCCGACAGCAGCCACAGCGAATGCAGATAGCGCCGGGGCGTCCCGGGCGCCCCGACAGCAGCGTGACTCACGATTCCGAGTCTAGGAGAGAGTGTTGTTCCAGAGCGACAGCGCCGACCCGATGGCCATGTGCATGTCGAGGTACTGGTACGTGCCCAGGCGACCGCCGAAGTGGACGTCCTTCTCCCCCTTCGCGAGCTCGCGGTAGGCCAGCAGGCCCTCGCGGTCAGTCGGGGTGTTCACCGGGTAGTAGGGCTCGTCGGTGCGCTCGGCGAAGCGGGAGAACTCCCGCATGATGACGGTCTTGTCGGACTCGTAGACGTCCTTGCGCTCCGGGTGGAAGTGCTTGAACTCGTGGATGCGCGTGTACGGCACGTCCATGTCCGGGTAGTTCATGACGCTGGTGCCCTGGAAGTCGCGGACGTCCAGCACCTCCTGCTCGAAGTCGAGCGTACGCCAGCTCAGCGCGCCCTCGGCGTAGTCGAAGTAGCGGTCGACGGGGCCCGTGTAGACCACCGGGACCTGCCCGACGGTGGCCTTCTTGTTCAGGGCCTGGGACTCGTCGAAGTAGTCGACGTCCAGCTTCACCTCGATGTTGGGGTGGTCGGCCATGCGCTCCAGCCACGCGGTGTAGCCGTCGGTGGGCAGCCCCTCCCACGTGTCGTTGAAGTAGCGGTTGTCGTACGTGTAGCGCACCGGGAGCCGGCTGATGATGTCGCCGGAGAGCTTCTGCGGGTCGGTCTGCCACTGCTTCGCCGTGTAGTCGCGGAAGAACGCCTCGAACAGCGGGCGCCCGACGAGCGCGATGCCCTTCTCCTCGAAGTTCGTCGCGGACTTCACATCGAACTCGCCCGCCTGCTCCCTGACGAGCGCACGGGCCTGGTCCGGCGTGTACGCGGCCTGGAAGAACTGGTTGATCGTCCCGAGATTCACCGGCATCGGGAACACGACGCCCTTGTGGGTCGTGTAGACACGGTGCACGTAGTTCGTGAACGACGTGAAGCGGTTGACGTACTCCCACACCGTCGCATTCGACGTGTGGAACAGGTGCGCGCCGTAGCGGTGCACCTCGATCCCGGTCTCGGGTTCCGCCTCGCTGTAGGCGTTGCCGCCGATGTGGGAGCGGCGGTCGATGACGGTGACCTTGCGGCCCGCTTCCGCGGCGCGCTCGGCGATGGTGAGGCCGAAGAAACCCGACCCGACGACGAGAAGATCCATCAGGCTGCCGTCCCCACCACGAGACGCGGCGTCCCGGACCACAGCGCGGCGTCCGTGGCCGCGCGACCGTCCACGAGGAGCTTCACTCCCGGAAGCTGGGCCGGGCTGAGCTCACGATAGTCGGCGTGGTCGGTCTGGAGGATGGCGAGATCGACCGGTCCGCCGAGGTCGTACGGCTCGAACCCGAGTCGACGCAGTTCCTCGTCGGTGTACAGCGGGTCGTGAACGACGACCTCGGCACCGCGGGCGCGCAGCGCCTCGACGGTCGGGAACACACCGGAGAAGGCCGTCTCCTTGACGCCGCCGCGATAGGCGGCTCCGAGCACGACCGCCCGCAGACCGCTCAGGTCGCCGAGGATGCCTTCTGCCTGCGCCACCAGGCGCTCCGGCATGGAGGCGTTGAGCTGGCGCGCCACCCGCACGATGTCGGCGTCGGGGTCGGTGGAGAGGTACAGACGGGGGTAGACCGGGATGCAGTGTCCGCCCACGGCGATGCCCGGGCGGTGGATGTGGCTGTACGGCTGCGAGTTGCAGGCCTCGATCACCTTGTAGACATCGATCCCGTGGGCAGCGGCGAACAGCCCGAACTGGTTGGCCAGGCCGATGTTGACGTCGCGGTACGTGGTCTCGGCGAGCTTCGCCATCTCGGAGGCCTCGGTCGTGCCGAGGTCCCACACGCCGTTCGGGCGAGGGAGATCGGGACGCTCATCGAACTGCAGGACCGCCTCATAGAACTCGCGGGCGCGACGGTTCCCCTCGTCGGACAGTGCGCCGATGAGCTTCGGGTACTTGCGCAGGTCGGCGAAGACCCGCCCGGTGAGCACGCGCTCCGGCGAGTACGCGAGGAAGAAGTCCGTGCCCTCCGTCAGGCCGGAACCCTCCTCGAGCATGGGCTTCCAGCGGTTCCGGGTCGTCCCCACGGGCAGCGTCGTCTCGTACGACACCAGGGTGCCGGGCGTGAGGTGCTCGGCGAGCGAGCGCGTCGCCGAGTCCATGTACTGGAAGTCCGGCTCCCACGTCTCGTCGTTCACGAACACGGGGGCGACGAGGACGACGGCGTCGGCTCCCGGGATCGCCTCGGCGTAATCGGTCGTCGCGCGGAGCCGGCCGGCCGGAACGAGCTCCTGCAGCTTCTCCGCCAGGTGGGCCTCACCGGGGAACGGCTCCTGCCCGGCGTTGATGATGTCGACCGCCTTCTGGTTGACATCGACGCCGATCACATCGTGACCGGAGGAGGCGAACTGGACGGCGAGGGGAAGCCCGATCTTTCCGAGGGCCACGACGGCGATACGCATGGGGTCCAGTCTATGGGGCGCAGCATGGGCGGACTCCCAGCGACGAGGTCCCCGTCAGATGTCGGCGCCGTGAGACTGCAGCGCCTCGATGACCCGCGTGGCTGCGTGACCGTCGCCGTACGGCGCCGCCGCGGTCTCCTGTGGGCGAGGACGGGTCACGCCGGCTGCGATCTCCTCCGCCGTGTTCGCGAGCACGTTCCAGCCCAGCTCGACCGTCTCCACCCATTCCGTCTCCGTGCGCACGGTCGTGCAGGGGACGCCGAGGAGGAAGGCCTCCTTCTGAAGCCCGCCGGAGTCCGTCACGACGCCCGCGCTCGACAACGCGGCGGCGATGAGATCCGGGTAGGCGAGCGGCGGGTGTGCGATCAGGGACCCCTGCGTGAGCGGGATGCCGTGCGCCGCCGCCTTGGCAACCACCCGAGGGTGCGCCAACAGGACGACCGGCTTGTCCAGACCCGCGAGGCCCGCTGCCACCTCGGCGAGACGAGCGGGGTCGTCCGTGTTCTCGGCGCGATGGATGGTGGCGACGTAGTACCCCTCCGCCTCCAGATCCAGCTCCTCCAGCAACATCGAGGGCCGCCCTGCCACCTCATCACGCACCTCGAACAGCACATCGGTCATGACGTCGCCGACGAGCACAGTGCGGGCGGAAAGCCCCTCCGCTTCCAGATGATCGACGGCGACCTGCGTCGGAGCGAGCAGCAGGTCAGCGGCGTGGTCTGTCATCACCCGGTTGTGCTCCTCGGGCATCCGGCGGTTGAAGCTGCGCAGACCCGCCTCGAGATGCGCGACGGGGATGTGCATCTTCACCGCGCTCAGCGCCGCGGCGACCGTGGAGTTCGTGTCGCCGTACACCAGCACCCAGTCCGGACGGTGCTCGTCGAAGACCGCGTCGAGCGCGGCGAGCATCGCGCCCGTCTGCACGCCATGGGACCCGCTCCCGACCCCGAGGTGCACGTCCGGTGCGCCGATCCCGAGATCGTCGAAGAACACGTCGGACAGCATCGGATCGTAGTGCTGGCCGGTGTGCACGATCACGTGGTCCACTCCGGCGGCGAGCGCCGCCTTGTGGATGGGAGCGAGCTTCACGAACTGCGGGCGGGCGCCGACGACGCTGACGATCTTCACGATCGCCGACTCTACCTGCCACTCTGACCGGTCCACACCTCTACAATGGGGAGCCTATGGCCAGCGCTACCGTCACCGAGGCGCGGACGCCCCGACTGGACTCACTGACCAGCCTGCGGTGGTGGGCCGCGCTCGCCGTCTTCTTCTTCCACGTCCGCAACGTCGTCCCCCTCCCCGGGGTGATCGGCGACGTCGCTAGGTACGGCAACTTCGGCGTGGCGTTCTTCTTCATCCTCTCGGGATTCGTGCTCACCTGGTCGTGGCGTCCGACGGTCGGCATCGGAACCTTCTATTGGCGACGCTTTGCCCGCATCTATCCGCTGCACATCGTGACCCTGATCGTTGCGATCCCGGTCTTCTACAGCTACTCCCCTGACCCGCAACAGACCTGGGTGAAGCCCTTCGACATCGCGGTCCTGGTCCTGTGCGTGCTGCTGCTCCAAGGCTGGTCCCGCGACCCGGTGGTGCTCTTCGCGGGGAATCCCGCTGCGTGGACGCTCACGGCCGAGATGTTCTTCTACGCGATGCACCCCTTCATCACGCGCGTCCTCAAGCTCCTCTCGAGCCGCGCTGCGCTGTGGGCGGCGGTGGGCGTCCTCGGCCTCAGTGTCGGAGCCCGTGCGCTGATCATCCTCGATCCCGCCGGGTGGCTCGCCGGCTTGCCCTGGCCCATCCTTCGGCTCAACGAGTTCGTCATCGGGATGTGCCTTGCCTGGTCCATCCGCCTGGGGTGGCGGCCACGGATACCGGTTTTCGTGCCGATCACGCTTCTCGTCGCTTTCCTCCTTGGGCTCCAGATCTTCCAGAGGGTGCCGTATCTGGCTCCCGTTTACGACGTGCTCGCCTCGTTCGTCAGTGAGATCATGACAGCCCTCTTCGCTCTGCTGATCTGCGCTTTCGCCGCCGCGGATCTCGCAGGGAAGACGCGGATCGCGCGTTCACGCCCCCTGGTGCTCCTCGGCGAGTGGTCTTATGCGTTCTACCTGATCCACGCCACACTGATCTACATCGTGCTGGGCTCTCTGGGCCCTCAGCACGGAGTCGCCGGCGTGATCTGGATCCTCGTCCTTCTCGGGTCCTCGATCATCGCGGCATGGGCTCTGCATGCCTTCATCGAGCGCCCGGTCGAGAAGCGCCTGCGCGCATGGCAGAACAAGAAGGTCGAGCAGCGCGCGATGCGCCGGAACGACCGACGGCCGACGGAGGAACCCGTGATCGAGGAGCGCCAGTGACCACGAAGACGCCGCACCTGCTGTATGTCGCATGGGGATACCCTCCCTCGCGTGGGAGCGGTGTCTATCGCGCCTGGGCGACGGCGAACGCCTTTGCTCGAGCGGGCTGGAAGGTCACGGTGCTGACCGTTCCGCGCGAAGTGTTCGAAATGTCCACAGGCGTCGATCTGACGCTCGAGGCGCAGGTAGACCCGGCCATCGAGATCATCCGAGTTCCGTTCACCTCTGGCGCCTTCGCGAACGACCTCGGCGAATGGTCGTGGCTGCGCGCGCATGCTCCCGAGATCTGGAACACCATTCAGTCCTGGCGCGGTCAGCGTTCCTTCCCGGAACGCAATTACGGCGGGTGGCGTCCGGTCCTGGAAGAGGCAGCTCGGCGGATCCATCACGAATCCCCCGTCGACCTCACCATCGGCACAGCGAACCCGAACGTCGATTTCATACCTGGTCACGTGCTGAGCACGGAATTCGGCGTGCCCGCTGTCATGGACCACCGGGATGCGTGGGCTGTCGACATATACTCCGGTCGGCGAGTGATCGAGCCTCGCAGCCGCGCCGGGCGGTGGGAGCGCACGCTGATCGAGGACGCCGCGGAAGTCTGGTTCGTCAACACTCCGATCCGGGACTGGTATGCCGAGCAATATCCCGAGTTCTCCGACCGTTTCCTGGTCGTGGAGAACGGCTATGACAACCCGCTGGCTTTCCCTCCTCGCGACGGCCGGGATGACGGGCTGGTCTTCGGCTACATCGGCACGATCTCCGGCGCGATCCCTCTGCAGGAACTCATCGACGGCTGGGCCCTCGCTCGGGAACGGAGCACTCTCGTGCGCGACGCGCGGATGGATCTTTACGGATACCTGGACCACTTCGGTGTCCCCGGCGCCAACATGGTGCAGGCGATGGAGCGTTTCGAGGAGAACGACATCAGGTACCTCGGGCCAGTGGGACGAGCCGACATCGCCGCGACGTACGCGACGTTCGACGCCCTCGTCCTGACGTTCGGCGCGGGGCGCTTCATCACCGGCGGCAAGGTCTACGAGTACGCCTCCACAGGGCTGCCCATCGTCTCCGTGCACGACCCGGAGAACGAGACGTCCCGCACGCTCGCCGACTACCCCGGATGGTACGGTTCCGTCGCGATGACGGCCGAGGCGATCGCCGACGCCTTCATCGCGACGGCCGAACACGCGGCGACGCAGAGCGACGACGACCGGACGACGGCACGCACGTATTCTCAGCGGTACTCCCGTGCCGCGCAGCTGACGCCTCGCATCGAGGCCTGGACGAAGCGGATCGCCGCTGGGGAGGTCGGACGATGAACATCCTGCTCCTCTCCCCCGGCGGCTCGTTCGCCTCGGCCCTGGAATCGCTGCCGCTGGACCGGGAAGGTGACCGTGTGACGCTCGTCACCGCTGTCGCGAGCGACGCCCAGGACGCGAGCCCGCTCATCCGGCTCGGAGCAGCGGCGCTCCCCTCCCGCAGTCGGCTCGCCAGAGCACTGGAGTCCTCGGTGATAGGGCGCAACATCAAGCGGCTGAGCCCGCTCGACGGGAGCCGGCGTTTCGCGGCCGCCGCTCGTCGGAGCGCGGAGCTGCGACGAGCGGTCGCACAGGCAGACCTCATCGTCGCGCTCGAAAGGGACAGCGTGCTTGCAGCTTGGAAGGCCCTGCACGGGTGGGCGCCCGCCGGAACACGAGGCGTCTTCGGCCTCGCCCCCGCCCGCGCTCTGCTCACCTCGCGGCGTCCGGCAGCCTGACCACGCCCTGACGCGATCGAGTCAGTCCCGCGGCGCTGCCAAGCGGGAGAGGATCGCCCGCTCGACCGCGACATCTCGCTCTGAGGAGAGCGTCCGTGACGCCGCGTCGGCCGACCGCTTGAACGCCTCGATGTCGTCCGAGGTCACCTTCCGGATCGATGCGGCGACATCGCTTCCCGAATACCCCCCGGTGACCAGTCCCAGATGCTCATTCTCGATGAGGCGATCCGTCTCGACCGACGGGCCGAACACCACGCCCAGCCGAGCCTGCACGAAGTCGAAGAACTTGTTGGGGAGCATGTACCGGTGGTTCGGCGTAAGGGGCGGGAGGATGAAGACACCCAAGTCGAAGGGATTGAGGGTCTCCGGCAGCGTGTCAGGTGGCACGGGGGCATGCAGGGTCGTACGAGGGCTGGCGGCGATGCGCGCCTGAAGATCCTTCCAGTAGGAATCCCCCTGCCGGGAGGGGATCAGGTACAAGTCCAGTGAGTAGCCGTCCCCCAGTTCGTCGACAGCATCGATGATCGCCTCGATGTTCCTCCCCGGCACGGCGCCGCCGCTGTGGACGAGGCGCACGAGACCCTTGCGAACCGGTGAGGGCTGCAGATCGGGCCGGTGGGCGATGGCATTGCGGACGATCTCCGGAGTGACGGCGAACGCATCCGCGTACATCTCTGCGATCGAGTCGTTGATCGTGGTGGCCGCGTCGACCCGCGGGAGGTACTCCGCGCACACCCAACGCATGAACGGCGAGATCAGAAGCCGCCAGGAGAGGACATGAGTGCGTTCCTCCGGCGCCCACTCGTGGAGGTCGCACCAGATGCGCGGTGCACCCTGAACGCGGAACGCCAGGGGAAGCGCCCGCGCTTCATTGGCGACCACGATGTCGAACTCACGGTCACCCAGGAGTCGAAGAGCCTCCTTCAGCGCCGGTGCTTCGAGCTCTACCGAACGGTAGCGTCGCAACGCGAGCTTCAGGACCCCGGACGGCGTCTGCGGGAGCGACGGCAGCTGTCGGGGAATCTCGATGTGCGCAACGGCGCCCGCTGGTCGATCTCCGTAGCAGAGGGTCGTGACGTCACCGAACTCGGCCAGAACGTCGAGTTGCCGGAGGACGCGGGAGTCGGACACCACCTCGGAGAAAGAGATGCACAGGATGCGAGGGCGGGGGGTCTCAGACGCCACGGTTCTCCTTTCCGTCTGCGGGATCGGTGACCCCGAGGAACGTCGCCAGCACGGCCGCGGATCTCCGGCCGTCATGTACCTGCTCCACAAAGCGTCTGCCGTCGGCCGCGAGGCGACGCGCCGAGTGCGGGTCGGCGAGGATCCCGCGAATCGTCTCACCGACCCGGTCGAACCGGGACTCGACGATGGGCAGGTCGATGCCGGTGTGGACGCGGACCGCCGCCCGGACATCCTCATGCACATGACCGATCACCACGCGCCCGGCGGCCATGGCCTCACAGGCCGCCACCCCGTAGTCTCCGAGACGGAACTGATCCAGGACGATGTCGGCGGAACCGTACACCGCTGGCATGTCCGCCGACGCTATGCCCTCGAGCTTCGTGTAGCGGATGAGTCCTTCGGCGGCCAGCTCCTCCAGTTGGCTGTCGACGGACTCGTCGCCCTTCATCGCGGAGTTGCTCGGTACATAGGCGACGACCGGGACGTCGTGGCGTAGCGGTTCCGAGTCGGTCCTCCATCGCGAGGGATCCACGACGACGGGTAGCCACTGCGACCTGGGGACGTCGAGCAGCCCCGGCGTCGAGACGAACGACGGATACGCGGAGTCGAGGATCATCTGGCGCCGACGCTCCGCATTGGCTTGGAGTGTCGCCGTCGCCGCACGGGGATATCGACCGCGCGCCCCGAAGGGGGAATCGGTCTCCCAGGCGGCGTGCGCACTCGGTACCCGGATGTCACTGCCGTGCCACAGCAGGCCGACGTGAACGCCTCGGGCGGCGACGTCGTCCAGGACGTCCAGCGGAGACCGCCAGGGCCGGGGACCAAAGAGGTGCCGTCCCGACTCCACGAGGACGTGCGTGAACCCCTCGACGATGGCGCGCCGCTGGCGCGATTGCCATCCGTGCGCGAAGAGGTAACCGGAGTCGGGCACGGTGACGTCCGACGGGAAGCCGAATCTGTCCGTGCGCTCGTTCGAGGTCATGTAGTTCACTGCGCCCACACCCGGGAGATGGGATTCCACAGCGTGCGCCCACTGGTGCGCCTGGCCAGCCGAGTTCGTGGGTGCGATCAGCAGACGCACTTCCGCCTCGGGAGCAGACGCGACCTGCATCCTTCCCTGATCCCAGCCGAGAGTCCCGGGCATGATCCGGGCGAGCAGAGGATCGGGGATGAGTCCGGTGACGGCACGGACCGCTTCGACGGCGTTGTTGCGCAGGCTCATGACGTCCTCTCTCAGGCGAGCCCCGCCAGCTTCGCCTGATCGGCGAAGGCGGGGCTGGCGGCGACGACCTCGGCAAAAGTGCCCTGCGCCGCCACCGTCCCGTCCTGCATGAAGAGGATCTGATCCGAATCCATGATCGTGCTCAGGCGGTGTGCCACGGCGATCACGGTGACATCGCCCCTGAGGTCGCGGATGGCTGCGGAGACGTCCGCCTCGGTCTTGGTGTCCAGGGCGCTGGTCGCTTCATCGAGGACGAGGACCAAGGGATCGCAGTAGAGTGCGCGTGCGATGCCCAGCCGCTGACGCTGTCCGCCCGATAGCGTGAGCCCCCGCTCCCCCACACGCGCCTGGAGACCGTCGGCACGCTGCTCGATCACGCTCCAGAGCTGTGCGCGACGAGCGGCATCCTCGACACGCACGAGGTCGACGTCATCACCCCAGGTGAGCGCGATGTTCTGCGCGATCGTGCCATCGAACAAGGTGACTTCCTGGGGCACATAACCCACGTGGGATCGCCATGCCTCGAGCACGTCCTCGAGAGGCTTGTCGTCGATCGTGATCGATCCCTCGGTGGGGGTCAGCAGCCCCAGGAGCAGGTCGACCAGGGTCGATTTGCCGGCGCCGGACGCACCGGCGATCCCGACGGTCGTCCCGATCGGGATGCGGATGCCCACATCGCGGACCGCTGCCACGTCGCTGCCCGGGAACGTGAACCCGACTCCGGAGAGCTGGAGGAGCCGCGGTGCCCCCGGCAAGGGTTCTTTACCCAGCTCTTCGCGGTCTGCAAGGAACTTCTTCGACGCCTCCACGTCGGCGATGACGGCGTCCACGTAGGGGGTCGACGTGATCGTTCGGGTGATGACGGACTGGAAGCCCGTGAGGGAAGGCACGAGACGGAAGCCGGCGATACCGAACAGCGCCACCGCGGAGATCGCCTGATCGATTCCGCCGAGGAGGAAGGCAGCTCCTCCGACGATCACGAAACCGCCGATGATCGCAGCGTCGAAGATGAAGCGAGGAACCGCCGAAAGGAATCCTGCGTTCGCGCGAGCCCGCGCGGTGCGCTGCCGGTTCACGCGGATCACCTCGCTCACTTCATCCGCCTTGCCCCGGAGCGTGATCTCTTTCAGCGATGCCACCATCCCGGAGATCAGCGTGGCCACACGAAGAGACGAATTGCGCGCTACACGGGCCGCCTGGCGGGTCTTCCCGCTCAGGACGAGGTATTGGAGGACGGCGATCCCACCGAGATAGACGATCGTGACGAGGGCCGTCACCGGCTGGGCGACGACGATCACTGTCACCACGCCCACCGAAGTCACGATGAGGCCGGGGAGCGTGGTGGCGGGGAGGAGGAACCCGGCGATCACGCTGGCGATGCCGGTGTCAGACATCTGCACGATCTGGGCGCTGTTTCGCGAGATCCGATCCGTCCATGATGAGCGGATGTAGGCGCCGAACAGCTCTTGACCGACAGCGAGCTCGTAGGAGGCGAACCGTCGCGTCGCGATCCACTGCAGCCACACGTTCGCCGCAGACTTGGCCACGACGATCACCGCGAGCACCAGAATGAGCCAGAGAACCTGATCAGCCTGAACCGTGCCGATGAGGGGGAGGACGATGTCGGTTCTCGTCACGCTGGCGGCGAGGGTGAGCGCGAGCAGCATCAGCGCGACGACGTCGACCAGAGCCAGGACAGAGGTCACCACGGCGAAGATCCCGAGGAACTTCTTCGCCGACGACGGGAGGAAAGGAAGAAGACGGCGAAGCGTCCGGACGAGCTGGATCATGACTCAGATGACGACGGCATCACCGCTGCGTGCGGAGCTTAGAGCAGCCTCCACGACAGTCAGCGTCCGCAGTCCCTGCTCCATGGTGACGACGTCGGTCTGCTGCCCGAGCACGGCATCGCGGAAGGCCTCATGCTCGACGCGCAGCGGCTCGCGCTTGGCGAACGCGTAGCGCGTGACGTCTCCTTCGGAGACCCCGCGGAAGGAGGACACGGATTCCCATTCGAGGGGGATCGTGCCGTTGGCGTAGAAGGTGAGGTCGCCGGTGGAGGTGTCGGCGACGAAGGCGCCCTTCTCCCCCGTGACGACCGTGACGCGCTCCTTCATCGGGCTCAGCCAGTTGACGATGTTGTTCACGATCACGCCGTTGGCCGTCCGGCCGGTGATCGTGATCATGTCCTCGTGCTCGCGACCGCTCTTGAACGCGGTCTGGGCGAACACCCGCTCGTAATCGCTCTGCACGACCCAGGCCGTGAGGTCGACGTCGTGCGAGGCGAGGTCCTTCGCCACGCCGACGTCGGCGATCCGCGACGGGAACGGACCCTGCCGGCGGGTGACCACCTGGTACACGGCGCCGAGCTCGCCGGCTTCGATCCGGCGACGCAGCTCCTGCACGGCGGGGTTGAAGCGCTCGATGTGCCCGACCGCCCCGACCAGTCCGGCCGCAGCGAAGGCGTCAACCATGCGCTGGCCGGCGTCGACCGTGTGCGCGATCGGCTTCTCGACCAGGGTGTGCACGCCGGCGGCCGCGAGCTTGAGCGCCGCGTCCTCGTGGAATCGCGTGGGAACGGCGACCACGGCGATATCGATGCCTGCGCCGATGAGCGCGTCGATGTCGGGCAGGATCTCCAGGTCGCCGGCGACGCCGTGCGGGTCGCCACCGGGGTCGGCGATCGCGACGAGCTCCACACCGTCGAGCTCGCGGAGCACGCGGGCGTGGTGGCGGCCCATCATCCCGACGCCGAGGAGGCCGGCGCGCAGGTCCGCCATCAGGCACCCGCCTTCGCGACGGCGTTCACCGCGGCGACGATGCGCTCGAGGTCGTCCTGGCTGAGTGACGGGTGCACCGGCAGCGAGGCGACCTCGCGCGCCGCACGCTCGGTCTCCGGAAGGTCGAGCCCGGGAGCGAAGTGCGCGAGCGACGGGAGCCGGTGGTTCGGGATCGGGTAGTACACGCCGGCGCCGACGTTGTGCTCGCTCTTCAGCGCGGCCACGAAGCCGTCCCGGTCCTCGGGGACGCGGATCGTGTACTGGTGGTACACGTGCACGGCACCATCGGCGACCGGCGGGACGACGACGCCCTGCAGGTTCGCATCGAGGAAGGCCGCGTTCTGCTGACGGGTCTTCGTCCAGCCGTCCACCTTGGTCAGCTGCACACGACCGATCGCGGCGTGGATGTCGGTCATCCGGGCGTTGAAGCCCACGATCTCGTTCTCGTACTGCCGCTCCATGCCCTGGTTGCGCAGCAGCTTGACCTGACGGGCGATCTCGTCGGTCGCCGTGGTCACCATGCCGCCCTCGCCGCTGGTCATGTTCTTCGTCGGGTAGAGGCTGAACATGGCGAACTCACCGAACGAGCCGACCGGGCGGCCGTCGAGCGACGCGCCGTGCGCCTGCGCCGCGTCCTCGTACAGGGCGACGCCGCGCTCGGCGGCCAGCGCCTCGAGCTCGCGCATGCGGGCCGGGTGTCCGTAGAGGTGCACGGGGAGGATGCCCTTGGTCTTCGGCGTGATCGCGGCGGCGACCGCCTCGGGGTCCAGGGAGAACGTGTCCGGCTCGATGTCGACGAAGACCGGGGTGCCCCCGGTGAGCGCCACCGAGTTGCCGGTCGCGGCGAACGTGAAGGACGGCACGATGACCTCGTCGCCCGGGCCGACGCCCGCGGCGAGCAGACCGAGGTGCAGGCCTGCGGTGCCGGAGTTGACCGCCACCGACGGGCGGCCGGGCACGAAGTGCGCCGAGAACTCCTGCTCGAAGGCGGCGACCTCGGGGCCCTGCGCGACCATGCCGCTGCGGAGGACGCGATCGACGGCTTCGCGCTCTTCGTCGCCGATGAGGGGCTTGGCGGGGGGAATGAACTCGCTCACACGGTCTCCTTGGTCAGTGTTCCGTCGGTCTCGATGAAGCGCGCCCCGGTCGCGGGGCACACCCAGGTGTGATCGTCGTCGCCGCGGGTGAGCGGGACACCCGCCTCGCCGACCCAGCCGATGCGCCGGGCCGGGACGCCGGCGACGAGGGCGTGCGCCGGGACGTCCTTGACGACCACGGCGCCGGCCGCGACCGTCGCCCAGGCGCCGATCGTCACCGGGGCGACGCAGGTGGCACGGGCGCCGATCGACGCGCCGCGCTCGATGGTGACCCCGACCGGCTCCCAGTCGTGGGCGCTCTTCAGGCTCCCGTCGGCGTTGATCGCGCGGGGGTAGGTGTCGTTGGTGAGCACGACGGCGGGGCCGATGAACACGCCGTCGCCGAGCTTGGCGGGCTCGTAGACGAGGGCGTAGTTCTGCACCTTGCAGTTGTCGCCCATCTCCACACCGGTACCGATGTACGCACCGCGACCCACGATGCAGTTCTCGCCGAGGCGGGCCTGTTCGCGGACCTGGGCGAGGTGCCAGATGGAGGATCCGTCGCCGATGACGGCGTCGGCGGACACATCGGCGGAATCGACGATCCGCACGCGGGAGGTTTCAGTCACGGGGCTCCTTGCACGCTGCGCGATGAGGCAGCACTGACGAGATTCTACTTGCCGTTGCTCCGCGAACCTCGACGCGCGCCGCGAACGACCTCCGCGGCGCGGGCGCCGACGGTGGTGAGCGAGGCGTTGTCCACCGCCCACGCGGCCCGAGCCTCCCGGATGCGCTCGGTCTCCCCCGACGCCCACTCGCCGAGCAGCCGCCGCATGGCCGCCGCCACCTCCTCCGGGTCGAATCCGACGGCTTCGCCGAGTCCGCCCGCACGCACGACCTCGCCGCCGGTCTCCGCGCCCGTGAAGAGCACGGGGGTCCCGACCGCGGCCGCCGCATACGTCTTGGTCGGTCGGGCGAAGTCGTAGCCGATCCCGGGGACGATGCTCACCAGCGCCCCGACGGCTCCACGGATCCACGAGGCCGAGGTCGCGGGGCCGACGAGTCCTCCGAAGTGCACCCGGCCCGGTGCGAGCCGTGCAGCGAGTTCCTTCAGCTCTGCCTCCACGGCTCCCTGTCCGAAGAACCGGAGCTCGACGTCCTCATCCGGGAGCAGAGCGAGCGCACGGATGAAGACGTCGGGTTGCTGCCACTCCGACATCGTGCCGGTGTAGACGAAGTAGGGCCGCTCCGCTTCGTGCGGGACGACGTCGGGACGGAAGACCGCGGTGTCGATCCCGTTGCCCACCGTCACGACACGCTCCGGTCGCCCGCCGATCGCGGCAAGCCGATCGGCGACCTCCGTGGAGACCGCCAGCGACCGTGCCGCGCGGCGCAGGACGAAGCGCTCGACGAACCGCATGACCGCCACCACCGGGCCGGGGGCGTCCATCGAGGCGACCGCGTCGGTCCATACGTCGCCGGGGTAGTAGACCAGCGGGCGTCGAGTGAGGAAGGCGGCGATCGCGGCCGCGAACCCGGTCGTCGGCGGCGCCTCGGCGACGATCACGTCGCTCCGCCGGACCAGCAGCCGGAAGAAGAGGGGCACGTCGAACGACAGGTACGGGACGTACCCGCGGATGGCTCCGCTGCGGTCTCTGAGCACCGGCGCGCGACGCACGACCACGCCAGGGGCATCGGCGATCACCGTGTCCCGCGGCGGCTTCGTGCTCAGGACGGTGACATCCGTGTCGGCGGCCAGCGCGTGGGCGAGCGCCTCCATCCGGAAGCTGGCGGCGGTCACCTCCGGCGTGTAGAGCCGTGTCGCGATGACGGCGCGTCGTCTCCTCGACATCCTGCCCCTGCTGTTCGGTGGACCGGCGCCCGAATCGACACCTGACACAATAGAACCATGTCCTCGAGCGTCCCCGCGCCTTCCCCCGCCGATCCTCGCGCCTGGGTCGTGATCCCCCTCTACAACGAAGCCAGCGTGATCGGCGGCGTGATCGAGAGCCTCAAGCCCCACTTCACCCACATCGTCTGCGTCGACGACGGATCCAGCGACGGCTCGGCGGCGGAAGCCGCCGCGGCGGGGGCGCACCTCGTGCAGCATCCGGTCAATCTCGGTCAGGGGGCAGCCCTGCAGACGGGGATCGACTTCGCTCTGGCACACCCCGAGTGCGATTACATCGTGACCTTCGACGCGGACGGCCAGCACCGAGTGGAGGACGCCCTCGGCATGCTCCAGCTCGCCAGGGACGAAGATGTCGCCATCGTGTTCGGCTCCCGCTTCCTCGACGACCGGACCAACCCCGGATGGATGAAGAAGGTCATCCTGAAGACGGCCGTGTGGGTCACGAACCTCACCACGAGCCTGAAGCTCACCGACGCCCACAACGGGTTGCGCGTGATCCGCCGGGACGCGGCCGAGGGCATCGAGCTCAAGCAGGACCGCATGGCACACGCCACCGAGATCGTGCTCGAATTGGGGCGGACCCGTCTGCCATGGAAGGAGTATCCCGTGGAACTCCTCTACACCGACTACTCGAAGGCGAAGGGCCAGAGCGTGCTGAACTCCGTGAACATCCTCGTCGACCTGGTGGTGCGCTGATCATGTGGATCCAGGTCCTTCTCATCGCCGCGATCGTCATCCTCGCTGTCTTCATGATGCGCCGCACCGGCGCCGACAGCCACCTCGCCATCCGGCGCCTGCTCATGGGGCTCTTCGTCGTCGTCGCCGTGCTCTCCGTGCTGTTCCCGCAGTGGCTCAGCTGGCTCGCTCAACTCGTCGGGGTCGGCCGTGGCACCGACCTCGTTCTGTACGGCCTCATCGTGATGTTCCTCGCCTTCGTGTACTCCCAGTACCGGCGCAACGTCGCTCTGCAGCGTCAGCTCACCCTGCTCGCTCGCAAGATCTCGCTGCTCGAAGCGGAGGAGCACGAGAAGGACGCTAGTCGCAACCCGTGACTTCGTAGAGCGCCGCGTCCCCCACGCGGTCCACTTCGGTGAGGATCGAGGACTCGCCCAGATGGTGCAGACCGTCGTAGGTGGTGTAGTGGTTCTGGAAGAGCACGGTGTCGCCGAAGTCGAGCGCATGCGTGACCCCGAGGTTCTCGATCGCGTCGCAGACGGCCGCGTCCCCCTCCACCAGGGTGCGCGCCAGCAGCGCCGCGTCCGCGCCGTACCGGCCGGTCACGTGCGGGAAGACGACATCATGCCCGGTGTAGGCGAAGAGCAGCCCCGCGCCCGTGAGCGGATCACCGATGACCAGCGCGTCCTCCGGGAGCTCGGTCTCCAGGCGCTCGAACAGAGCTGCCTCGTCGGGAGAGAGTCCTTGGGACGCACTGTCGAAGCGATAGCTGACATCACGCATGTAGCGCAGATCGTTGCGCACGGCGAGCAGATGAGTGGCCGCCAGGACGGCGACGACCGCGATGAGGATGACGGCCGTGACCCGTCGCCCCGCACGCCAGAGCGCACGCAGCCTGTCGACGACGAGCGTCATCCCGAGAGCGGCCAGTGGAAGCCCCCAGATCGCTAGCAGAGCGGCCACCCGAGTCGTGTCGTCGTACCAGATCCCGACGAGAAAGCTGCGCAGGGGCAGCACCGGGAGCCACGCGGAGGCGATGTAGAGCACGACGCTGACGAGGTAGGAGGACAGCACCCACCAGAGGCGCTCTCTGCAGACGCGCCAGATGCCGAGAAGGACCAGGAGGCCCAGGAGGAGTCCGGTGCTGCGCCCCACGGGGCTGAGGAAGATCACCTCCCCCGTGGCTTGCGCGATCGTCTGGGTGGGCAGCCACTCGTGAGTGGTGACGTTCGCCTTGCTCCACAGCGCCACGAAGGCCACAAACGCGACGACGACGCCTGCACCCACGGCCACTCGGGTCGCCGTCCCCCCGCGACGAGCGACCTCCCACGCGCGCCACAGGGCGAAGGGGAGCAGGAGCACCAGGCCCCCCAGGAGCGCAGACGGATGCCCGAGACCGGTTCCCGCGGCAACGGCGAGAGCGACGAGGATGCGCAGAGTCCGCTCGGGCCAGGAGACTGCCGGCGCGAACGCGAGGAGCACGGCCGCGATCAGGATCGGAATCAGCACTGTGCCGATCAGGTTCGGATAGAGGACGCCCCAGTTGAGGAATCCCAGCGGGAAGACGCTGAAGGCGAAGCCGACCAGCGGAGCCCAAATCGCCGCGTCGGGACGCGAGGGGAAGACGACTCTCGTCACAGCGGCGAGGGCGACGGGCCAGATGAGAGCGATGACGGCGATGGTCACGACGTTGGTCGCGGCCACGACGTCTCCCGCGACGGGGAGCACCAGACTCGTGAGGGCGTGCCACAGCGTCGGATAGAACGATGTGCTGTGGCCGGGGAGCACCATCGTCATGTGGAGGGGCGACGCATCCCCCGTGGCCGCGACGAACTCGACAGCATTCAGGTGGAACAGACCGTCGTAGAGCTGCGAGGGGTCGTCCGGGCTTCCGATGCCGACCATGAGGATGACGACCCACCCGATGAAGGCCGCCGCGATCGCGAGCCACACACCGAGGCCCGTCCGGACATGAGCGATGACTGCCGAGCGGCGACCGAACAGACGCAGTATCGCCGCCACTGCCCAGACCACGGCGCTGACGATCCCGACCGGAAGCAGGCTCCAGCGCATTCCGAGGAGAGGAGCGACAAGCGACGACGCGGCCACGATGCCCAGAGACACGCCGATCGAGGCACCGAGACGAACGACGGCCGAGACGCCGCGGAGCATGAGGCCGGCAGGAAGTCCGGGGATCACGAGCAGAGCGAGCGCAGTCACCAGCGCCGGCGTCTGCGCCAGCCAGGCGTTCACGCGTCCACCAGGGCGATGGCGCCCTCGATATCTCCGTCGTAGACGACCTGCCCCTTGCTGATGACGACACCGCGGGTGCACAGCTCCCGCACCATCTCCATGTCGTGGCTGACCACCACCAACGTCTTCCCTGCTGCGATGAGCTCTTCGAACTTCAGACGACACTTCTCTCGGAAGGGTGCGTCGCCGACGGACAGGATCTCATCGACCAGCAGCACATCCAGTTCGACATGGATCGCGACGGAGAAGGCCAGCCGCATGAACATGCCCGACGAGTAGTGCTTGACCTCCTGGTCGATGAACTGCTCGATCTCGCTGAACGCGACGATCTCGTCGTATCTCGCCTCGATCTCGTGCTTCTTCATCCCGAGGATCGCCGCGTTGAGGAACACGTTCTCCCGCCCCGAGAGCTCCGGGTGGAAACCGGCGCCGACCTCGATGAGGCCGGCGACCCGTCCTCGGGTGAGCACCTCGCCCTCATCAGGTTCCATGACACCGGAGATGAGCTTGAGCAGGGTCGACTTCCCTGACCCGTTGAAACCGAGGATGGCCACCGATTGGCCCTCGTCGATCACGAGGTCCACACCCTTGAGGGCTTCGAATGCGCTCGTGAGCTTGCGCCGCTTGATCCAGGACACCACCGTGTCCTTCAGGGAGAACGCGTGGTTGAGCGTGAATCGTTTGCGGGCGCCGTCGACGATGATGCTCGGGCGCTGCGTGGTCTGCATTGTCATAGATCCTGGGCGAACCTTCCCTCGAGCCGACGGAAGACCGCCTGGCCGATCAGGAGCGTTGCGGCGGCGATGAGGAACGCGAAGAGGGTGTTCCACGCGAGTCCGGGGGGCAGGGAGGCCATCGTCTCCCCCGTCGCCGTCACGACGCCCTCTGTCACGGGGCGCCAGAATGCGTAGTGGAACAACTCCACCGCCTGGGTGATGGGGTTCAGGAGATAGATCTCGACGATCCACTGCGGCCATCCCAGTGTGTTCACGACGGCGTCTTGCACCTGAGTCCAGCTGTAAAGCACCGGCGATGCCCAGGTCGCGAGGAGGAGGAAGAGCTCGACGATGTTCTCGGCGTCACGGTACCGGACGTTGAGCGCGCCGAAGAGCAGTCCGAGTCCGAGGCTGAAGACCATCACGATCACCACGGCCGCGACCATCGCGAGGAGACCCAAGACGGAGATCTGAGTCAGCCAGCCGAGGAACAGGCACACCACCAGCAGGAGAGCCATCTGCGGCAGGAAATGGACGAGCGCCACGATCGTCGCAGAGACGGCGAAGAGCTGTCGGGGCAGGAACACCTTTCGCACCAGCGGCGCGTTGCCGACGATCGAGGTGGTCGCGTTCTTGAAGGCCTCGGAGAACAGGTTGATGACGATGATCCCCGAGAACAGATACACCGCATAGTTCGGGATGCCACGGTCGAGGCTGAGAAACAGACCCAGGACGACCCAGAAGACGAGGAATTGCGCCCCGGGCCGGACATACGACCATGTCCACCCAAGGACCGAGTTGCGATAGCGGGTCGTGACGCCGGTCCGGACGAGCAGACGCAGCAGGTACCGCCAGCGCACCACGTCGATCAGCCCACGACTCTTTCCGGGGGTGTCGAACTGGTTGCGCGGGACGGCAGCGAAAAGATCTCGGGTTACGGTCACAGGCCCACTCATTCAGGACGCGGCGACGGATACCGCCGCGGAACGAAGCAATTCTAGGTCAGACACGCTGAAAGCCCCCTCCAGCGACGCGCGTCCTGGCGTCGAACCTCACTTCGCGGTTCGATCCGCGAGCCAGCGCCTATACGTCTCGACCGCTCCGGGCGCCCAGATGTCCGGGTCAGCCTCCCCGAGGCGGGCCTCGTCGTCCGTGAGTCCCCGCAGGCGTTCCACGGCCTCCTCGACTCCGCGGATCCGCGTACCAAAGGCGTCCCCGATGACGGTCTCTGCGAATGCGCTGTCGCGAGCGATCACAAGGCAGCCGAAAGCGCGCGCCTCGAACAGCACGGTGCTCGCCTCCCCGACCACCACGGCGGTGGTCTTCAGAGACTCATACACGTCCGGGGTGACGTCGATCTCGATCCCGGGATCCGCCGCGATGCTCGGGTAACGCTCTTCGACGCCGCTGCGCTCGCCGGGATGCGGTCGGAAAGCCACCTCCCACTCGCGATCCAGGGAAGCGCGCAGTGTCGTCACGAAAGCGTCGCTCGCGGCCGGGTCGCTGCGCGATGACACCACGAGGATCCGCTTCGGGCGTTGTGCAGGCGCTGAAGCGACCTGTCGTTCGAGGTGGGGCTTGCCTATCGCGGTCACCGCTCCAGGGTGACGGACGGACCGCGACCAGTAGTCACCGAAGGTGAGCAATTCGTCCGGGATCGCACGAGCCAACGAGGGGTGCGCGAAGACCCGACCGAAGTTGTAGGCGGCGTGCGAAGGACCGATCCAGCCGTGCTGCGGTTCCACGACGTACGCGCCTGCGTCCTTCATCAGCCCAACGGACTCGCCGTTGTACGTGTACGAGCCGTTGTCGTAGAAGACGACACGCGGACGCACGCGGTCCAGCATGCGCTCGAGCTCGGCGAGCTGGAACGGACGGAGCCGGGCATCGCGCATGGCACGTGCCCCGATGGCGGCGAAGGCGTCCGCGGGCCGGCCTAGTCGCTGAGCGAAGTCCGAGAGAAGCGTCATCGCGCTGGAGACGGTGGAGGCCGGGACGGGATTGCCCCGCTCGCGCCACCGCGCGCGAGCCACGGAAGCCTCCATGCTCAGGGTCGGCCGGAACGAGGGCGATCCGAGGGGCGACGGGAGGGGGCGGAGCTGAACGACGACCGCTCCGGGGGTGGCTTCGGCGAAGTCGTCGACGAGCCAGTTGCGAGCCCGGTTCGCCTCGGCAGCGAGGGTGGCACCCGACACGTAGAAGAGGACGTCGTGCGGGCGTGCCCGCCGGACGGCGTCCCAACGGCTCGGCAGGAACCCGCGGAGCACCCGCCGCGCTTCGGCACGTCGTGACCACGTGGATGCAGAGGTCACCGCGACGCTGCCGGTGTCCTGCTCGGCGAGTGCCCACGCGATCTGCACTCGCACCTGCGCCCAGAAGGGCACCGTGGATCCAGGCAGCACCTCGAGCAGACTGTCCGGCATTGCGTCCTCGAGATCGAGCAGGGCGCGGACAGCCGGAGAGGTGCGCACATCCATGTCGCGAGCGTCCTGACTCACAGGTCGCTCCTCTGACCCATGAGCCATTCCACGATACGGAAATCGAACTCGCTGTCGACGTCGATCGAACGCTCAGCCGGCATCTCGAAGAGAATCGTCGACGGGAAGAAGATGACCTGATCGTCCAGGAGGGACGACCGGCGCCACACGTAGATGGAGCCGTTCATATCGAAACAGCGGGGCGCGTCCTGGCGGCGCAGCACGGCGTCGTCCGGGGTCTTGCTCACCGCGACGGTGCCGTCCGGCTGCTCCTCGACGAGATTGAAGTACGGATTGCGGCGCGCTTCGGCACCGGTGATCAGCGACTCGGGCCGTGCACTCTCGAACAGCGCGACCGCGTCGCGGATGTCATCGATCGTCCGCAAGGGGCTGGTGGCGTCGAGGTCGACGCAGACGTCGTACTGGGCCCCGGTGCGCTCCTCTGTGGTGCGCACGGCGTGTGCGATCGCCGGGACCTTCCCCGCCGTATCCGTCGCCATCTCCGCAGGCCGGCGGACCACGCCCGTCGCACCGAAGGCCGGCGCCTGAGCGAGGATCTCCTCCGAATCGCTGGAGACGACGATCTCGTCGAAGAGACCGGTCGCCACCGCCTGCGCGACGGAGTGGCCGAAGAGAGGCCGACCGGCGACGACACGCAAGTTCTTCCCCGGGACACCCTTCGATCCCGCTCGCACCGTGATCGTGCAAATCCTCATCGGCCGTTCCGTTCCCACGCCTGCCTGGCGCGCTCGAGATCCTCTGGGCGTCCGACATCGATCCACTCCTCATGGATCTCGAACGCTCCGACCCGCTGTCCGCCGTCCATCAGGCGCGCCAACAGGCTGGGCATGTCGCAGTACTCGTCCTCCCCCAGCGCCTCCAGGGCGTCGGGTTCCAGGACGTAGATGCCCGCACTCACCAACTCGCTGTGATACGGCTTCTCCGCGAGTTCGACGACGCTGTCGCCGTCGCGACGGATCACGCCGTAGGGGATCTCGAAGCCGTACTCCCGGGCGCCGATGGTCGCGGCGGCTCCGAGGGAGCGATGGAAGGAGAGCATGCGCCGGAGATCCACCTGTGTGAGCAGATCCGAGTTCATCACCACGAACGGAGTGCCCATGCGTCCCCGAAGCTGCGCGAGCGCGCCAGCGGTGCCGAGCGGAGCGGGCTCGTGGAGGAAGCTGATCTCGAGGCCGTGGGCCGTCCCGTCACCGAGGTGCTCTTCGATCAGATGTCCGAGGTGATTCACCGAAACGTAGACGCGTCGGAACCCCTGGCTGCGCAACCGTCCCAGGATGATGTCGATCATCGGCGTCTCACCGAGCGGCACGAGGGGCTTGGGGATGTCCTTGGTGAGCGGATACAGCCGCTGCCCTCGACCGCCTGCCATCAAGACGGCGGGGATGTCGAGCGGTGTCCCGATGCGCTCGTTCTCACCGACGATGTCGATCATGTGCCCTCGCGAGTCCACGACCGCGACGACACGGATACCTCGTTGCGCTTTGAGCGCGGCGATGTCGTCCTGCGTTGCATGCGGGCCCACCGTCGCCGGAGTGCGGTTCATGACCGTCGCCACGGCGTCGCCCAGCTCGGAGCCGGCGATGAGACCGCGGCGGACATCGCCGTCGCTCAACGCACCGATCAACCGACCGTCGGCATCCTCCACGAAGACCATCTGCAACGCCCCCCGGTCGATCCGCTCGAGAGCCGTCCGGATGCTGACGTCGGGCGAGACGACGAGCATAGGTCGATCAACCGTCACGGGACACCCTCCTGTCGGTGATAGGGCGGGCCGGGACACCGACGACCGTCGTCCACGCAGGCACGTCGCGGATCACCACGGCTCCCGCCCCAACCACACATCCCGACCCTACCGTGACCCCTTCGATGATCCGTGAGCCGAGCCCGACATGGACGCCGTCGCCGATCCGCACCCCGCCTGCGACGACGGCTCCCGGCGCGATATGGCTATGGTCCCCGACCACGGAGTCATGCTCGACCACCGCCCCGGAGTTCACCACCGCCCCGGCGCCGATGACCGCCCCGGTGTTGACAACGGCGCCGGCGAAGAGCTGCGCGCCGGGCGACACGGTCGCGGCGGCGTCCACCATCGCGCGGGGGTGAACGACGCTCTCGACTCGGAACCCGAGCGAGACCGCCAGCTCGTGGAGACGAGCACGGGCGGCTACTGGACCGAGACCGTTGAGGACCGCCACATCGTCCGGGTCGAAGGAAGCCAGCACACTGTCGTCACCTAGGTAGGGCACACCGAGTGAGCGTTCCGGAGCGAAGGGTGCGAGTGCGCCTCTGACGACTGCCTCCCCGCCGCGCAGCGCAGCGAGGACGGACCGGGCGTGGCCGCCTGCTCCGAGCAGCAGGAGGTCATGCATCGATGAGATCACCACGCGTGTAGGACCGTGTCGCCGACGTCCCGACGACCTCCCAGAAATCGAAGGAGGTCCGACCGGATGCCGGACGGAAGCAGGCGACGTCGTCTTCACCGATCACTTCACCCGCCGCAAGGTCTCGCACCGCCACGAGGCTGCGTCGGACGACCGCCCGGTTGCCCTCCTCCACCGGCTGGCACCGCTTCTCTGCGGATCCGAGCATGACCGGCACTCGGCGAACGTCAGCCACATAATCGCGGAGCCCATCGGGGTCCAGGGAGGCGGCGTGATCCGGCCCCTCGGCGGCGACGTCGAAGGTGAAGTGCTTCTCCAGCACGGTCGCCCCCATCCCCACGGCGAGGACCGAGGCGAGCGACCCCAGGGAGTGATCGGAATAGCCCACTCGATGCCCGAACTCGCCGGCGATCGTCTGCATCGCTCGCAGATTGAGGTGGGAGTCGGCCGCCGGATACTCGGTCGTGCAGTGCAGGATCGTGACATGCGCGGCGAAATCCCGGACCTCGTCGCGGCGTCGCCACGCCTCGTCCAAGACGTCGGGCGTCAGCCGTGCCCCGCGCTCCAGCGTGCCGTCATGCTGCTGAAGCCCCGCGGCGAGGAAGCGCAAAGCACGGTCGATCTCCGCGAGGTCTGCCATTCCCGTGGACAGGATGACAGGCAATCCGGTGCGGCCGGCGGCGACGAGGAGCGGAGCGAAGGTGAGGTCCCCGGAGGCGATCTTGACGAGCGGGATCCGCAGCTCGTCGACGAGGAAGTCCAGCCCCTGCAGGTCGAAAGCAGTGGAGAGGAACTGGATGCCACGCTCCGCGCAGCGGTTTCGCAGACGTCGGAACTCGTCATGCGTCAGTTCGAGCCGCCGCAGCAGGTCGTGTTGCGATCGATGATCGTCATCGGACGTGCGCTGGTAGTCGGCGAGTCCCGCCGACTCGAGCGCGAGATCGTCGGCGGAGAACGTCTGGAACTTCACCGCATCGGCACCGGAGGACGCGGCGAGATCGACGAGTTCCTCCGCCGTCTCGATCGATCCGTTGTGGTTCACGCCGGCCTCGGCGATCACGAATACGGGTGCGGTCATGAGGTCGACTCCTTCGGAAGGTCATGGAAGGTCTTTCGCGGCGGATGCGGGAGTGCACTCTCACGCAGCACCGCCGCCGCACGCAGCGCGAATCCTGGACGCCCGAAGATCGCCGCCTCCGCCGCTCCGGACCGGCCCTGCAGAGCGGAGCGGAGCGCAGCGGCGATGGCCTCCCTGTGCGGCTCCGGCGTGGCGGTACTCGGAGACAGCGGGCGTCCCTTCTGCCGATCGCCGACCAGAACCGAAGGGATCCCGAGAACAGGGGCCTCGAGCACCGTGCTGGAGGAGTTGCCGGCGACCACCGAGGCGGCCGCCATGGCGCTGAGGTATCCGCGCTGGCCGAACGATTCCACGAAATCCACGCGGTCGCCGTTCTCCGCGACGAACGCAGCGATGAGGGCGCGGACATCGGAGGTTCCGATGTCCGAGTTCGAACCTGTGAGCACGATGTGGAGCCCGTCCACCGCGAGCAGGCCCGCGAGCAGCTCCTCGACGAGCTGGTCCGGCGGCGCGACATCCATCACCGCCGGATGAAAGGTGACCAGGGCGGTCGGCTGGGGCAGCCGGATCCCGAACTCCTTCTCCACGTCCGACGGCGACTGCAGGTCCATACCGGCGAGCGCATCGACGATCGGCGCTCCGAGGAAGTACACGCGCTGCGGGTCCTCACCCAGTTGGATGACCCGGTGCCGATGCTCCTCGGTCGAGGCGAAATGGAGGTACGACATCTTCGTGATGGAGTGACGGAGAGCCTCGTCCATCGCTCCCTCGGTCACCTCACCCCCGTGGATGTGGGCAACCGGCACCGAGAGGATCGTCGCGGCCGTGGCAGCGGCGAAGGCCTCCAACCGGTCGCCGAGGACGACCAGCACGTCCGGTGCAAGCGCGGTCAGCGCCTGGGCGAACGCCGGCAGTGCGGCGCCGACGTCGGCGGCCACCGCGGCCCGGGTGTCGTCTCCGGACCAGATCGGCACGGAGGCCGCGATCCGGAATCCATCTCTCTCGATCTCACGCTCGGTTCGTCCGAAGTCGTCACGGAGATGCGTACCCGTGACGAGGAGCTGCAACTCCAGCTCAGGATCCTGGACGATCTGCCGCAGCAGTCCGCGCAACAACCCGTAGTCTGCGCGGGTTCCGGTCAGGACGGCTACCTTCCTCATGCGTCAGCCAGTGCCGGGGAGCTGGGGATGCAGACGACACTCGCGTGCAGAGCCTCTGCCACCGGGAAGCCACCGTGCGGCAGATTCCGGTAGGGGGCCTGGTGCGGGAGCAGGTTCCAGAAGGGACGGCACTGCAGCCCGGCAGCGTTCGTCGCCTCCAGCACATCGTCGCGGGTTCGAGCCCCGTCATCGAGGCGGATCGCGCAGAGCCAGTAGTTGCTGCTCGTGCCGGGTGGCTCCTCGAGGAAGGTGACGCCGTCGAGCTCCGCGAACACCGCGCTGTACTGCGCGGCCAGCCGACGCTTGGCATCGACGAAAGCCGGGAGACGTTCGAGCTGAGCGACGCCGAGGGCGGCGTTGAGGTTGGGCATCCGATAGTTGAAAGCGACCTCGTCATGCTCGAACTCCCACCGGTGCGGCTGCTTGGCCGTCGTGGTGAGGTGCTTCGCTCTGTGGGCGAGCTCGTCGTCGTCGGTGAGGATCATCCCGCCGCCGCCTGTGGTGAGGATCTTGTTCCCGTTGAAACTCAAGATTCCCAGCCGACCGAACGTGCCAGTGTGCTTCTCCCCGACGCGGCTTCCCAGCGATTCCGCCGCGTCCTCCACGACCGGCACTCCGTACTCGTCCGCCAGGGCGACGAGCTCGCCGATGCGCATCGGATGTCCGAGAGTGTGCATCGGAACGATCGCGCCGATCCGATTGCCGGTGACGGGGTTGAGAAGCCCCTCAGAGCTGGTCCGCGCACTGCGGAGCACCGCCGCCACCGCCTCGACCGAAAGCCCGAGCGTTCCCTCGTCGCTATCGAGGAAGTACGGCTGACCACCGGCATGCATGACGGCGTTGGCCGTGGCGATGAAGGACAAGGCCGGGACGAGCACGTCGTCTCCGCGACGCACGCCCGCCAGCTGCAGCGCGACCTGCAGCGCTGAAGTCCCGTTGGACACGGCGATGCCGTGCGCCGCCCCTGTGTAGTCGGCGACCGCGCCTTCGAACTCTCCCACGAACCGTCCCACGCTGGACACGTAGGTCGAGTCGAGGCACTCCATCACTCGCCGCTTCTCCACATCGGTGATGTCGGGAATGTGCAGACCGACGAATTCGTCGTCGCCGACGACCTCGCGCAACCGGTGGACGATCTCTGTGGCGGCACTCATACGATGTAGGCGTCAGTGCGGTATCGAGCGAGATTCGCCGGGTCGGTGAACCACTCCGCCGTCACACGCAGGCCTTCACGGAAGCCCTCCGTGCCGTCGTAGTGCGGAGTCCAGCCGAGGAGCTCCCTCGCCTTCGCGTTGTTCGAGAACAACCGCTCCACCTCGGAGTTCGCCGGACGCAGGCGCGCCGGGTCTTCCGTAGCCACCGCGTCCACGCCCATGACCTCGGCGATGAGGTCGAAAGTCTCACCGATGGAGACTTCGAACCCGACGCCGAGGTTGACGACCTCGCCGACAGCCGCCGTCGTGGTGAGCGCCGCTGTGAATCCAGACACCGTGTCGGGCACGAACGTGAAGTCCCTCGTCGGGGTCAGCGCGCCGAGCTGTACTTCGCGCTTGCCCGCGGCGAGTTGGCTGATGATCGTGGGGATCACCGCGCGGGCGGACTGCCGCGGACCGAACGTGTTGAAGGGGCGGATGGTCACTGCAGGCAGCCCGAAGGAGGCGTGGTACGCGTTCACCATCTGATCCGCGGCGATCTTGGACGCCGAGTACGGCGACTGGCCCTGCAACGGATGGCCTTCATCCATCGGCACGTACCGTGCGGTGCCGTAGACCTCGCTCGTCGACGTGTGGATGAAGCGGCTCACGCCGGCGGCACGCGCGGCGTTGAGCAGATTGAGCGTGCCCTGGATGTTGGTCTGGACGTAGAGGTCCGGCGCCGCGTACGAGTACGGGATCGCGATGAGCGCGGCGAGGTGGAGCACCGCGTCACGGTCCCGGACCGCCGACATCATCAGCGCCGGATCGCGGATATCACCGGGAAGGAACTCGATCTCCGCGGCCACCTCGGGGGTGAGCCCGTCGAGCCATCCGCGCGAGTCGAACGAGTTGTACAGGACGAGTGCCCGCACCTCATGTCCGTCCCTGACGAGCTGCTCCGCCAGGTGCGATCCGATGAATCCGTCAGCTCCTGTGAGCAGTACCTTCATATCGCCAGTCTATCGGACCGCCTCCTCCTCACCTGGTGAAAGACAGCGTGCCGTTCGCGAAGGTCTGCGTGCAGGTGGTCGCCGTGCAGGTCTCCGGGCCGGTCGGCCATCCGAGGTCTCCGCGAATCCATCCTCGAGCGCTGTAGAGCTTCATCATCGCCGTGGAGGTCGCGAACGTGCCGCGATCCGAAGAATGGATCCATCCGCCGGTGAAGGCCTGCCCGAAGCCGTTGCCGTTGGGGTCCGAGATGGCCTGCAGGTGAGACGAGGCGTAGCCGAGCGAACTCTTCGCACCGCCCATGGATGTATAGAGGTTCTGGATCGCCGCGTTCTTGTTCGTGAGGAACACGTCGTCGTTCGTTCCCGTGAGGCGGATGGTGCCACCGACGAAAGCCTGTTGGCAGACGTCCCCCGCGCACGTCTCCGCGCCCGCCGGCCACCCGAGCGCGCCCCGGAGCCAGCCGGCGCCGCTGTAGGCATCCATCACCGCCGTGGACGACGTGAACGTGCCCGCCGCGGACGAGTGGATCCAGCCACCCGTGAACTTCTGGGCGAAGCCGTTGCCGTTCTTGTCGGTCACAGTCTGGAGCGCAGCCAGTGGATGGCCCATCGGTCCGTCGGCACCGCCGGCGGCCTGGTACGCCTTCTGGATCGCCGCGTTCTGATTGGTCAGGATCGCGACCGCAGGCGAGCCCGACTCATAACGGATCGATCCACCCATGAACGGTTGCCCGCACGAACCGTTCACGCACGTCTCCGGACCGATCGGCCAGCCCAACGGGCCGCGGAGCCAGCCGGCAGCGCTGTACGCCTTCATGACCGTTGCGGAGGATGAGAAGGACCCGTGTGAAGACGAGTGGATCCAGCCGCCGGCGAACTTCTGCGAGAGACCGTTCCCGTTCTTGTCGGTCACGGCTGTCTCCGCACCGGTCGGCCATCCGAGGGATCCGCGCAGCCACCCCGCGGCGCTGTACGCCGACATGATCGCCGAGGATGAAGCGAACGATCCGGCCGCCGAGGAATGCACCCATCCACCGGCGAACTGCTGGGCAAGCCCATTGCCGTTCGGGTCCGTCACGGACTTCTCCTCCGCGATGGGCCACCCGAGCGGTCCGCGCAGCCACCCTGCCGCGCTGTACCCTGCCATGACGGTCGCCGAGGACGAGAAGGTCCCCTTCGCCGACGAGTGGATCCATCCCTTGGCGAACTTCTGCGCGTCGCCGTTGCCCTGGGGGTCCGTGACGTGCTGCACCAGAGCCACAGGAGCCCCGATCCACCCTGTCGCGCCGCCGATGGCATCGTGCAGACTACGGATCGCCGCGGTCACCTTGGCCCCGTCCGAACCAGCGCTCGGGACCGTCAGGGTACCCTTCGCGAAGGTCTGTGAGCACCCGAGATCGGAGCACCTCTCCGCCCCGGTGGGCCAACCCAGGTTTCCGCGGATCCACCCTGCGGCCGAGTACAGCGACATGATCGCCGTCGAGCTGGCAAAGGTCCCCCGAGCACTCGAGTGAATCCACCCACCTGCGAACTGCTGAGCGAATCCGTTGCCGTTCTTGTCCGTCACCGTCTGGACCGACTTCAGCGGGTACCCCAGCGGGCCGTTCACGCCGCCGGTGGCGTCGTACACCGTCTTGATCGCGGAGTTGGTGACGCTCGCCGCGGGGCCTGCCGCCCCACCCTTCGTGTACTGCAGCGCGCCACGCTGGAACGGCTGCGTGCAGACGTCCCCCGAGCACTTCTCCGGCCCCGTGGGCCAGCCGAATGAGCCACGGACCCAGCCAGCCTTGCTGTACGCCGTCATGATCGTCGTCGACGAGGCGAATGTCCCGGCTGCGGAGGAATGGATCCACCCCCCGTCGAAGCGCTGCGCCGTGCCGTTGCCATTCGGATCGACCACGGTCTGCGTGGCCGCCGCGGCGTAACCCAGCGCGCCCGTCGATCCACCTTGCGCGGTGTAGACGGTGAGGATGTTCGAGTCATCGACGGGTGGAACGACGTAGGCAGGCTTCCCGGTGTCGTACCGGATCACTCCGCCGGCGAAGGTCTGCAGGCATCGTCCCGACGCACAGCTTTCCGCACCCGTCGGCCAGCCGAGGGTGCCGCGCAACCATCCGGCCGCACTGTAAGCCGTCATGACCGTCGACGACGACGCGAACGTCCCCTTGCTCGAGGAATGGATCCATCCCTTGTCGAACTGCTGGGAGATGCCGTTCCCGTTCGGATCCGTGACCGCCTTGGGAGTCACGGCCGGATAGCCGAGCTTGCCACCGAGACCGCCCTGGGCGGCATACGCGGTGTAGACGTCGCCGTAGACCGTCAGCGCTCCGAGAGCACGCGTCCAGGTGATGAGACCCTTCGCATAGTTCCAGGTACACCGGGTCGTCGAAGCCGTGCAGGACGGCTTGGCACCGGCCGCGCCCAAGACCCCACCGGCGCCGCCGAGCTTCGTGTAGAGCTGATTGATCGCGAACAGGGGATCCACGGCCTGCGTGGATCCGAACCAATCTGTGAAGTAGTTGTAGAAGTTCCGGTTGCCGTAGGACGAGCAGCTGTTTCCGCTGCCGTAACCCGCCTTGAGCGCCGCCGAGTTCGGCTGGTAGGGGGTGTAGTAGTAGAGCGCCGAGGTCGCCTTGTTCGCGATCCGGACAGGCGCCGAGCCGCACGAGGAGTTCGGATGCCAGAGGATGTTCCACGTCCGTCCCGGCGCGTACCACTGGAACCACTTGCCTTCCATGTAGATCTGCATCTGGCGCGCCGCGCCATAGATCTGGTGGAAGAACCCGATGTAGTTCGGATCGCACGGCGCCGTGTCCGGGCAGCCCTGCCCGAGTGCGATGCGGTACCGCCAGGCGCTCGGCCAGGTGTGGGTCACGAGCCCCTGCTCCTTCTGGAGCATGACGATGAGAACCTGGGGGTTGATGTCGCAGGCCTGAGCCACGCGGTAGATGATGCGCGCCGCCGACTCGTTCGCCGCGCCCGAGTATCCGCTGCAGTACTGGTCACCGGGACGGGTGACGGTATCCATCCGGAAGTCCTTGAGGCACACGATCGCCTCGTTGTTCTCATCACGCCCACCGAGGCACCGCGAGACCTTGCTGTTGAAGAAGGTCTGAATCTGCGCCTCGGTCATGGTGCCCGAGTTCGTGAAGGTGGCGTCGCTGATGATGTTGCCGGGGGTGAACCCGACGAGGGACGTCTTGGCCAGCCCCGTCTGCGCGGGATCGACGGCGGTGCGCGCGATGGTCGGTGCGACCGAGGTCGCGGCGGAGGCGGCGGTGGCGGGGACCACCGTGCCGATCACCAGAGCGGAGGCAGCGAGGAAACAGGTGAGAAGGCGGGTGACCTTCGTGGTGTTTCGAGAGCGTGGGGCACGTCGAGACATGTGACCAGTGTGACGGAAGTTGCGGGATGATGCCACTGTTGCCACGGAAACGCGATCAGCTCCCGGCGTGTCGCGTGGATGCGAAGCTGGCGTTCAGGTGCTCAGAGGTCTGCGTGCAGACTCCACACCCGCTCCGCGGCACTCGCCCAGGAGAAGGCCCGCGACCGGTCGGCGGCGAGCACGCGCAGGCGCTCCCTTCCGGCGCCCGCCGCGTCCTCGATCGCCTCCGGCAGTGCCTCTTCGGCGACCACCGCTCCCCCGTCGGCGAGGACGTCGTGATGACACCCGGACTCCACGGCCACGACGGGGACACCCAGCGACATCGCTTCCACGGCGCGCCAGGGCCATCCGGTGACGGCGTCGGTGGAGACGAAGACGCGGGCCCCGGCGACGACGGCGGCGCGGTCCGACACCTCGAGGGACCCTCGGATGTGCGCGCGACGCTCGGGCAGTCCGGCAGCGGCGGCGATCTCGGCGATGCGCGGTTCCGCGCCTTCCGCCGCCCCGATCACCACGGCGTCGAGACCGGCCGCGACCGCCCCGCGGAACCCGGCGGCCAGGGTGTCCTGCGGGCCGGACAGGACGAGGTACTCCGACGGCAGGCCGAGTGTGTCGCGGCGCGACGTGGCGTCCTCCGGGACGACGAGACCCTGGGGCGGAGCGCCCGCGATGACGCGGATGCGGTCGCCGAGCTTCACGAGGCCGGACAGCCGCTGCGCCATGGAATGCGAGGGGACGACCACGGCGTCCGCGTGCTTCACGGCACGGCGGAGCATCCCGCGTTGCCAGGCGACGGCGCCCCTGGACAGGTGGGACGGCGCCTCCCAGGCCCGCAGATCCCACAGGGTGACGGTCGTCTGGTCGTTGTCGTGCACGCGGTCATGACGCACCAGCGGAGCGAGCAGCGTGGGTGCGTGGATGAGGCCGCCGCCGACTCCCGGGGCGATACCGAGCTGCCAGGACGCGGCGAGCTCACGGCGTCCGACCGCCAGGGTGCGCACCTCTCCGATACCGCGCAGGTCGACGTCCACCCCCGACGGCACGATCGCGTCGACCGTGCAGTTCGGCGGGGCCGTCTGGACGAGCCCGGCTGCGAGATCCCGTGATGCCGCCGCCTGATCGGGGTCGACGACATGGACGAGCTGATCCAGAACAACACGCAGTCGAGCACCCATGCGATCAGGCTAACCGCGGGACGCCGACGACCCCGGGAGCGCATCACCCGTCCACACCGCTACTCAGCGTTCCCACAGCATCGGGAGCGCGGCAGGCAGCGTCGCCGTGCTTGAATGCCAGGGTGAGCGATGGTCGCCTTCCCGTCCGCCGCCGATGGGTCGGGTGGACCGTCGGCCTCGTCCTCGTGTTCCTCGTCCTCGCACTGGGCTGGGTCACGGTGCGCGGCATCGGCGCGGTCGACAACCTCCAGCAGATATCGAAAGCGACCAGTCAGCTCAAGCAGTCCATCGCCGAGGGCGATCTCGATGGAGCAGCCCCGGTCGCCGCCCGCATCTCGCGCAACGCGGAGTCGGCCCGATCGCTGACGGGAGACCCGATCTGGCAGGCGTTCGCTGTGCTGCCCTGGATCGGCCCGAACTTCCGCGCGGTGAGCGAGGTCGCCGAGATCGCCGACGACGTCTCCACGGAAGCCCTCGGTCCGCTGCTCGACGTCGCCGACGACGTCGACCTCACGAGCCTCGGCTTCGCAGGCGGGGCGATCGACCTCGCCCCCTTCGCCGCCGCCGAGAAGCCGCTCGCCACTGCGAGCGCGGCATTGACTGTGGCGGAGGAGCGGGCCCGCCGCATCGACGCCGACGCCACCCTTCCGCCGCTCGCTGACGCGGTGCGGGAGATGCGCGGCGCCGTCACCCAGGCCGCCACGGCGGTCGGCGCACTGCACGGCGCCTCCGTCCTGCTGCCGACCATGCTCGGCGGCGAGGGCCCGCGCACGTACGTTCTCGCGATGCAGAACAACGCAGAGCTGCGGTCATCGGGCGGCATCATCGGCTCGATCGCGCTCCTGCGCGCGGAGAACGGCAAGGTCACGCTGCAACGGCAGGCGTCGACGCGCGACTTCCCCCCGCTGGACACGGCGCTGCCCCTCAGCGACAGCACCGTCGCGCTCTTCGAGGACCGCCCCGGCCGCTATCTGCAGAACATCACCAGCATCCCCGACTTCCGTGAAGCGGGGCAGACCATCGCCGCCCGATGGGAGGGACGCTACGGGGGGAAGGTCGACGGGGTGATCGCGGTGGACGCCGTGGTCGCCGCACACCTCATGCGAGCCACCGGGGATCTCTCCTTCGGGCCCTTCACGGCGACTGCGGACACCGTGACCGACCTGCTCCTCTCGGAGATCTACGCGGCGATCCCCGATCCCGCGGCTCAGGACGCGATCTTTGCCCAGGCCGCCGGCGGGCTGTTCTCGGCCGCTCTGTCCCACGCGGAGCCGCAGGCCCTCGTCCGTGCTCTCGCCGACGCTGCCGGCGAAGGCCGCATCCGGATCTGGAGCGCGCACGAGTCGGAGGAGTCGCTCCTCGCCGCCAGCGCGCTCGGTGGCGCCATGCCGCAGGACGACGAGGACGCCGCGGTGGTCGGCGTCCTGATCAACGACGGGACCGGCGGGAAGATGGACTACTACACCCGCGCCTCGATCGCGACGGCGGTGGGGACCTGCGCGGGGGTGCCGACGACCCAGGTGCGCGTCACCTGGTCGAACACGGCCCCCGCCGACGCCGCCACTTCTCTGCCTCCGTACGTCACCGGGGACGGCATCTACGGCGTGCCGGCCGGCAGCGTGCGCACCCTGATCGCCGTCTACGGTCCGGACGGTGCCCTGCCGTCGCATATCGACCGGGACGGCACGGAGGAGGGCGTGCAGACGACGACCATCGGCGGTCGCTCCGTCGTGCAGCACGAGGTGCTCCTCGCCCCCGGCGCCTCCACCACGATCACGGTGGAGTTCCAGGGCGACGGCGCCGGAGCGCGCCTCACCGAGGTGCAGCACACCCCGTTGATCGTCGCCCCGAAGCTGACCCGCGACACCCTGCAGTGCGGCTCGTGACAATCGCCGACGGATGAGGTACTGTCGTCTCACTGGGGAATAACCGGGGTCCGTGAACCTGCCGTGGGGGCAGAGGACTTCGCGCAGTCGGACGCAGGGGTGTGTCCGGAGGCGATTCCGCGTGACATTCTGGGGAGAAATCATGCTGAAGAAACTGGCTGCCATCAGCCTTACCGCTGGCGCGCTCATCTTGGCCGCGCCGACCGTCGCCTCTGCGGCGCCGAGCGACTCCTACCCCTCGCCTCCGGGCGCGAAGGTGGGCGACGCGATCATCGACACCTGTGAGGTCTCGACCGTCGCTTTCGGCGCCGGGTACTTCGAGCCGGCGGAGACCGTCGGCGTGTCCGTCTCGGGGCAGAACGCCGGTGCCGCCGCCATCTCGGGCAACACCGCCGCATCCGACGGCAGCCTGACGGTCACGTTCCGCCCGCCTTCCGACGGTCAGGGCTCCTACGCGCTCGACTTCGCCGGTTCCCGGGCCTACACCGCCACGGTGACGGTGTCGCACGGGAACGCCGCTGCCTCCAGCTGCGACCACGATCCCGGCACCGCCGCGCCCGCCGGGACCGAGCTGCCGCTCACCGGCGGCACGGAACTCGCGCTCACCGGTGGATCGGTGTCGCCGTGGATCATCGGCGGCGGAGCAGTCGCTCTGGTCGCCGGTGGCGCCCTCGTCGCCGTCGGAGCCGCGCGCCGCAAGCGCGCCTGAATCGCGCGCCGCATGCGCGCCTGAGCCAGGTCGCCGCCTTGCGCGGTGGCCGGCTGGACGACGGTGATCCCTCCCCCTCCGATCACCGTCGTCTGGCGAATCCGGTCATGCACCGGACGGCCCACGGGCGATGTTCCCGGGAACATCGCCCGTGGGCTGCGTCGTCCCCTGCGGACTCAGGGAGCGGGGACGGGGGTCTCCGTCGGCGGGTGCAGCTTCTGCTGCAGCAGCTCGTGGATGAAGCCGTAGTTCGGGTCGAACTCGTCGACGCCGTTCTCGGGTGTCAGTTCGACGGTCTGGACCGGCTGCTCCTTGGCCTTCAGCATGAGGTCGAAGAACTCCGGCAGCTTTCCCTGCGGAAGATCGGTGCTGATGAGCGCCGTGCCCGCAGCCGCCACCTCGTTGAAGCGGGTGAGGACGGTCTGCGGAGTGAACTGGGCCAGGATCGCCTCCTGCAGCTCACGCTGCCGCTTCATGCGGTCCCAGTCGCTGGTCGTGTACCGCGAGCGGGCGTACCACTGGGCCGTGTCGCCGTCCATGTGCTGCTGCCCGGGCTCGATCCAGCCGATCGCCCATTCGTTCACGTCCGTGCCGGACCAGCCTTCCGGCGGGCCGCCCTTGGGCAGGCGCTCCGTGACGGTGATGTCGACGCCGCCGAGAGCATCCACGAGGTCGGCGAAGCCGTGCATGTCGACGAAGACGTAGTACGGGATCTCGATGCCGAGCACGCCCTCCGCGGCATCCTTGGTCGCCTCGATGCCCGGCGCCGAACCCGTGGCCTCCGCATCCGGATAGAGCCCGGTCCCCTTGTCCTCCCGGCAGACCTCCGCGGCGTTGCGGACATGGTTCATCCACCCGTTCCAGCCGCAGGTGGACGACCCGTGGCCCTGGAAGCCGTCGGGATAGAGCTCTTGCATCGGGCTGCCGTCGCTGAACGGCGCGTGCGGGAGCTCACGCGGGATCCCGGTGATGGTCACTGCTCCGGTCTCGGCGTTGACCGAGACGACGGAGATGCTGTCGAAACGCATCGAGTCGCGGCCGTCCCCGCTGTCCGCGCCGAGCAGCAGGATGTTGTAGTAGCCGTCGCTGGGCGGGAGGCTCGGGCCGCTCTGCCCGAAGATCGCCCCGACGCTGCCGCGCACGGAGCCCACCGCGGTGGCCGCGTAGCCCAGGACGCCTCCGACGAGCCCCAGCAGGACGAGCGCGACGACCGGCACGAGGAACCGCGACGGCGCGGGCACCTTGACCAGGCGGACGAGGCGGAGCGTGTCGAAGGTGAGGACGATCCAGAGGACCACGACTCCCACGAGCAGCACCTGCACGAGCGTGAGCAGGGCCGCCGATACGAAGCCGCCACCGATCGTGAGCCAGAGGAAGACGGGGCGGGCGAACAGCACCAACGCGACGGTGACGATGGCCAGGAACCACGTGGTCAGGGTGACGCCGAGTCCGAATCTCCCCAGGCGTCGATTGCCCGCCAGGACCTGCGCGGACCCCGGCAGCAGGACGTTGAGACCGACGAGCCACCAGGCGCGTTTCGACATGAGCCCGGCGTCGGCCGTATCCGGGTGTCGCAGCGGCCGCGTCTCGATGAGCGGACGTCGCGTCGCGCGCGGGGGCGCAAGGGTCACAGCGAGCCCTTCAGCCGATCGTTCTTCTCCTCGACCTGGGCCTCGAGGTCGGCGGCATAAGCCTCGACACGGTCGGCCAGCTCGTCGTCCGCGGCACCGAGGATCCGGGCCGCGAGCAGACCCGCGTTGCGCGCACCGCCGATCGAGACCGTCGCGACCGGGATGCCCGCGGGCATCTGCACGATCGACAGCAGCGAGTCCATACCGTCCAGGTACGCGAGCGGCACGGGGACCCCGACGACGGGAAGTGCCGTCATCGACGCGAGCATGCCCGGAAGGTGGGCGGCACCGCCGGCGCCGGCGATGATGACACGCAGGCCGCGAGCTCGGGCTTCCCGCGCATAGGACATCAGCTTGTCCGGCGTGCGGTGGGCCGAGACGACCTCGACCTCGTGCGGGATCCCGAAGTCGGTGAGCGCCTGGGACGCGTCGCTCATGACGCGCCAATCGGAGTCGGATCCCATGACGACGCCGACCAGAGGGACGGCGGAGGAGTGCAGTGGCTCGGTCACCAGATCAGGCTACGGTCTCGCGCTGGGAGAACACCCGAGCGGCACACGTCTTTTCCCGTGCGCCGCCGCGGGAATCCTCAGACGAAGGCGGCCGCGGCCGCCCTGGCGACGTACACCGCGTCGTCGAGGTCGTCCCCTGCGATGTTGACGTGACCCACCTTCCGACCGGGACGCGGTGCCTTGCCGTACGTGTGGATCTTGGCGGCCGGGTGCGCGGCCATCGCCGCCTCGAAACGGTCCCCCAGCGTGCCCTCCACGGGACCTCCGAGGATGTTCACCATGACCGCCCAGGCCGCACGAGGCCGAGTGTCGCCCAGAGGCAGATCAGCCACGGCACGCAGGTGCTGCTCGAACTGTCCGGTGACGGCGCCGTCCTGGCTCCAGTGCCCGCTGTTGTGCGGACGCATCGCGAGCTCGTTCACGAGGATGCGCTCGTCGTCCGTCTCGAAGAGCTCGACCGCGAGCATCCCGGTCACGCCGAGGCCCTCCGCGATGCGACGACCGATGTCCTCGGCGACCTCGGCGAGACGCTCGGTCGCCGCGGGCGCCGGGGCGATCACCTCGGCGCAGACGCCATCGCGTTGCACGGTCTCGACGACCGGATACGAGATCATCTCGCCTCCGGGTCGGCGCGCGACCTGCTGGGCGAGCTCGCGGACGAAGGGGACGAGCTCCTCGGCGAGCAGGGCGTCAGAGCCCTCGAGCGCATCGAGCCAGTCCTGCGCCTCGACACCGGAGCGCACGACCCGCACGCCCTTGCCGTCGTATCCGCCCCGCGGCGTCTTGACCACCGCGGCACCATCGTGCTCGTCGAGGAAGCGCTGCAGCTCATCGGCGGAACGGACCGAGGCCCACTCCGGCTGCGGCACGCCGAGCTCCGCCAAGCGGGCGCGCATGACGAGCTTGTCCTGCGCGAACTGGAGGGCATCCGGTCCGGGATGCACCGCGATCCCCTCGGCGACGAGGGCACGCAGCACCTCCTGCGGCACATGCTCGTGATCGAAGGTGAGGACGTCGACGTCGGCGGCGAAGGCGCGCACGGTGTCGAGGTCCCGGTAGTCGCCGACCGCTGTGGCGGCCAGGCCCGCGGCCATGCCCTCCTCCTCGGCGAGCACCCGCAGTTCGAGACCGAGCTCGACCGCCGGAGCGATCATCATCCGTGCCAGCTGTCCTCCGCCGATCACGCCCACACGCAGCGCCATGTGCCGCCTCCATTCGTCATGCCCATTCTTCCGCACGCTCGCTGGTCCGGGGAACGGCGAAGCGAACGGGCCGGGAGGCGGTCGCGAGTTCGCGCTCAGGCGAATTCGTCGCCGCTCGCCTGGGCGTCGCGATGGGCGAGGATCTGCCCGACCTCGATCTGATCCGCGAGCGTCTCGTGCACGAGGGTGACGTTCGGGACGTTCACGAGACGGAGAGGCGCGTCCACGCCGTTTGAGAGCGTGATGGTGCCGCAGCCCCACATCCGCTGCAGCGGACCCCGGCGGACACCGATCGTGTAGCCGCGGGCGTGCGACATCTCGCGGCGGTTGCGCGCGCCCAAGCCCTGGGCTGCGATGACACGACGGGTCGTGATCGTCGTCGTCCGCGAGTACCAGACGATGAAGGGGATCACGACGGCGACGAGCACGACGACCCCGGCGGCGGCGAGCAGCATCCAGTCCTCGAAGCCGGCCGGAAGGTTGCCGTAGAAGTAGGCGGTGGCCCCGAAGGTGGCGACGAGCACGAGCGCCGACCAGAAGAGCCGGCGAGCGTGGCCGCGGAAGCGCGCGATGAGCAACTCCTCGGCGGGAGTGCCGGGCGGCGGCATCAGCGGGCGTCCGCCGAGCGTCACGGGCTGGGTCACACCCCCATTGTGCCCGCGATCGCCGACAACACCGTCCGCGAGACGGCGTGTCCCCGCGTCACGCGGGCCGGACGTGCACGACGTCACCCGCGGAGACCGCGTGCACGGTCCCCTCCGCCGCGACGAGGAGACGCCCCTCGTCGTCGATGCCGACGGCCACGCCCTCGAGCAGGGACCCGCCGGGGAGCGAGACGCGCACGGCTTGTCCGACCGTCGCGCACCGCGCGGTCACCGCCGCATGCAGACCGCTCGCGGTCGCGTCGTCCGCCGCGGCGAGCGCGCGGAGGTGGCCGTCGAGCGCCGACACGTAGGAACGGAGCAGCTCGTCCTCGTCGACGACGATCCCCTGCACCGCGAAGGAGGTGGCCGTGGGAACCGGAAGCTGCGTCGCGGTCATGGCGGTGTTGACGCCCGCCCCGACGATCACGGCCGTCGGCGTGGCCTCGGCGAGGATGCCGCAGATCTTCCGGCCGTCGACGAGGACGTCGTTCGGCCACTTGAGGACGACGGCGGCATCAGGAAGCTGTGCGGCGACGGCCTCGGACATGGCCGCCCCGGCGGCGAGCGGGATCCAGCCTCGCGCCGCCGGCTCGGCAGGCAGATCGCGGAGGAGGACGCTCACCGCGAGCGCCGAACCCGCCGGGGCCACCCACCGGCGATCCAGCCGCCCCCGTCCGGCCGTCTGGTGCCGGGTCAGGAGGACCGAGAGGTGCGGCCAGGCGTCGGCGTCGTCCGCGTTTCTCCGCAGGTCGGCGTTCGTCGATCCGGTCGCGTCGACGACCTCGAGACGCGGTACGAGCGCAGCGGAACGTGAGAAGTCGCCGCTCATGCGTCCTCGTCGTCCGCCTCGTCGTCGTCATCGTCCGCATCACCGCGGACGGCACCGATCTCCCGGTCGCGCCACCGCTCCCACTCCCCCATGAGCCGGTCGACGGCGGCGTGGAACTTCTGCGTCGCCACGCCGGGGGTCGTGTCGCCGAAGTAGTGGCGCACCCACATCTGCAGGCGCGCGACGGCCGCTTCGTCCTCCCGCACGCGCTCGACCTCGGCGACGATGTCGTCCGCCGCCTCCGCGGACAGCCATTCGCAGTCGGAGAGGTAGCCGGTGGTGTCGACGGCGGCCTCTTCGTCGACAGGGCGCGTGATCATGAGCGGCTTTCCCGCCGCGAGGCGGTCGTACACCATGGCCGAGATGTCCACGACGGCGACGTCGGCGGCGGCGAGCTGCCAGCCGAGCTCGGGGCCGTCGTCGTACACGTGCTGCGCGGTCGGGTCGGCCGCGTTCGCGGCGGCGATGGCCGCGACGATGCGCCGATGCGCCGCCCCGTAGGCCTCGTCGACGACACCGCTGCGCGGGTGCGGTCGGTAGATGACCCGGTGCTCGCCCGTCGCGAGCAGTCGCGCCACCAGGCGCTCGCCGTGCGAGGCGATGGAGCCGTAATGCGCGCTGGGACGATCGCCTTCCCACGTCGGGGCGTAGAGGACGACGAGACGGTCGTCCGGCGTGTACGGGAGCGAGCCGGAGTAGTGGTCCGCCTGGGGGCGTCCGATCTCGATCGTCCGGCTCTCCACGTCGTAGTCCCACAGCGTCCGCGACAGCCGATCCCTGGCCGCCTGACCGGCGACGAAGGCGTAGTCGTAGGCCTTGTACTGATTCGTGGTCATGTACATCTTGTCGGACTCGCCGTGATTGATGAACACATGCCAGCGACGGCCGTACCGGAACATCTGGAAGTTGCGGGTGTTCTGATTCACGTAGAGGACCAGCCGGATGTCCTGTGTGGCCAGGAACCGCTCGAGATCGCGCACCTTCGGCACGAACGCGACGGGCGGGCCGTCCTCCTCCAGCAGCTTCTCCGCGCCGGTCGCCTGGCGCGCGAGCACCACCACGGGCCACCGCTCGGCGAGCGCGGCGAGCGGGCGGTACCACTGCCGCATCTGATACATGTTGACCGCGCCGTCTGCGAAGTACACGGCGACCCGGAAGTGATCTGCCGAGTACGGCGCCTGATCCGCCAGCCGACGGCGGACACGCTGCACCGCGGAGCGCGAAGCGAGCGCCCGCCGAAGGAGACGGTAGGCCTTCTTCGCGTCAGACAGTGCACCCATCCCTCCAGGATAGTTCGTCCGCTCGCGGCCCCCGCTGAGCCGCGACCACCGCGCTCTGCCTGGGAGGGCGGGGCAGGAGCGGCGTGACATGATCGACGTGTGCCAGCCAACGGATCCCCCGCCCCCGTCACCGGGGTGTCCTTCGTGATGCCGGTGCTCAACGAACGCGCCTACCTGGAGCACGCGGTCGCGTCGGTGCTCGCTCAGGAGGTCGGGGTTCCGGCCGAGCTCGTCCTCGCGCTGGGACCGTCGTCGGACGGCACCACGGCCCTCGCCCGCCGACTGGCCGCTGCCGACGACCGGATACGCCTCGTGGACAACCCCGCCGCGCACATCCCCGTCGGACTCAACGCCGCGATCCGGGCCAGCCGCTACCCCACCGTCATCCGGGTCGACGCGCACTCCGAGCTCGCGCCCGGCTACGCGGCCCGTGCCCTGCAGACGCTGCAGCGCACGGGGGCGGCCAACGTCGGCGGCGTGATGCACGCCGAGGGCCGGACTCCCTTCCAGAAGGCCGTCGCCCGGTTGTACAACTCCCCGGTCGGCCTGGGCGGCGGCGCTTATCACGGCGGCCGCGTCGAGGGCGAGGCGGAATCCGCCTACCTCGGCGTGATGCGGCGGGAGGTGCTCGACGAGGTCGGTCTCTTCGACGAGTCGATTCGCCGCGGCGAGGACTGGGAGCTGAATCTGCGCATCCGTCAGGCCGGCCACCGGGTGTGGTTCGATCCCGAGCTGTCGGTGACCTACTGGCCGCGGGAGAGCTGGCTGCGACTGGCCAGACAGTTCCGCGCGACCGGGGCCTGGCGAGGAGAGCTGGTGCGCCGCTTCGGGCGCCGCAACGGTCTGCGCTACTTCGCCCCACCCGTGCTCCTGCTGTTCGTCGTGCTCGCCGTCGTCCTCGGGATCCTGCAGCTCACCGGGGTCGTGTCCGGCATCGTCTCCCTCATCGCCTCGGGTCTGGTCTACGTCCCGCTCGCGCTCTACGTCCTGCTCGTGGTCGGCGTGGCCCTCGCGCCGGGCGGGGGCGGCGTGCGGCAACGCCTGTGGACGCTCCTCGTGCTGCCCACGATGCACCTCTCGTGGGGCCTCGGCTTCCTCGGCGGGGTGCTGCGCGGAGCCGGCGACACGGTGGACGCATCGCGGCTCGGCACGCGGAACACTCCCCTGCCCTGAACGCCGACGGCTACGGGGTGACGAATCCGAGGTCGAGGATCCGGTCGACCACCCGCTGCGCGGCCCGGCCGTCGTCGAGCGCGTTGAACTGCCGCTGCCACGCGGCATAGCGCTCCGCGTACCGTTCCCGGTGGCCTCGGTCGTCCAGCGCGGCCACGAGCTCGTCCTGCGTACGGACCAGCGGGCCCGGCGCGCGTTCCGCGAGATCGAAGTAGAAGCCGCGGAGCTGACCGCGATAGTGGTCGAGGTCGGGCACGAGGAAGTACATCGGCTTGCCCGTCACCGAGAAGTCGAACATGACGGAGGAGTAGTCCGTCACGAGGGCGTCGGCGGCGAGCAGGAGCTGCGCCGTCTCGGGATAGCCGGTCACGTCGATCACCCGCGCGCCGGCACGGTCCCTGCCCTCCCCCAGCGTGCGCGAGTGACCGCGCACGAGCACGACGGCGTTCGTCTGCCGCGCGAGGAGTTCCGGATCGACGAAGTCGACCATCTCCGCACGGTCGTCACGCCACGTCGGGGCGTAGAGCAGCACGCGTTCGTCGGCTCCGATGCCGAGCGCCGCGCGCACGGCGACCGGATCCCCGGTGCGCAGAGCATCGTTGCGAGGATAGCCGTCGACCCAGATCGGCCGCCCGAAGAACGCGTAGGCCTTGCGGAGGATGCGCGCGGAGTAGGTGTTCTGCGCCAGCAGCACGTCCCACCGCCGGGACTCCTTGACCACCGCCACCATCCGCCGGGGGTCGAACCCCGGGCGGTGCAGCGCCAGACGTTTCAGGGGCGTGCCGTGCCAGGTCTGCAGCACCTTCTGCCCCGGCTTGCGCGCGAAGCGACGGCGCAGCCAGTCGTTCACGATGAGCAGTCGTGCAGCACCGCGGGCGCGCCACCATTCCGGGCTGCCCTCGATGACCGCTATCGCGCCGTCCGGCACCTCCACCGACAGATCGGCGACGCTCCAGTACCGGCGCACCTGCGGAGCACGCCGCGCCAGCTCCCGATCGATGGCGCGGGGGTTGCACCCGACGCTCCGGCCGTAGAAGCTCTCGAAGAACACGGCGTTCTCCGTCCCGCCGGTCTGCGCCACATAGCGCTCCTCGAGTGTCGAGCGCCCTTCTGCCGTGTCGTACACGGGATCGACGGGTGCCGCGATGCGGACGAGCGCGCCTTCGACGGCGATCCGCACGCCCGGGAGCACGACCGGCGCGAGACGCAGCTCCGCCAGATCGGCGCCGCCGATACGCAGCTCGTACTCACCTGATGGCAGGGGCAGCTCCGGGCCACCCCACCGGGATGCGCGGAGCACGAACGTCGCCTTCCAGGTCTTCCCCCCGCCGGTGACGCGGGCCTCCACCCGCGCCCGCGGTCCGGAGAGTTCGGCACTCTCCGGACGCTGCCCGGTCCCTGCGATGACCAGCGCCTGTGCCGTGTCATCGATGCGGGCCGTCGTCATGCTGCTCCCTTCGGCGCAGGGATCCCCCGCGCACGGATCGTCCGGTATACCCGACGAGTGTTCTGACCGTCACGGAACGCGTGCATCTCCGCGCTGAGCGTAGCGGAACGTCGGGCAGCCTCGTCGAACGCGGCGGGGTCGCCGAGCAGCGTCGCCAGCCGGACGAGCGCCGCCTCCCATCCCGTCGCGACGCCTGAAGCGGCGACGTCCTCGAAGCGCCCGTAGAAGCCGCGGGTGCGGGCGTACTCCCTCACATCGGGTGCGAGGAAGACCACCGGCATGTCCAGGAGCCCTACGTCGTAGGCGAGCGAGGAGTAGTCGGTGATGAGGACGTCGACCGCGGCCAGCACCGGGGTGACGTCGCTGACGACCGCGCTGGGCAGCGCGCGCACTCGCTCGGTCGTCAGCGGTGGCGTGTAGCTGCCGTCACCGAGCGGATGCGAACGAACGAGGAGGACGGCGTCGTGCTCCTCCAGCACCCGGATGATCTGCATCCATTCCTCGGCCGTCGGCACCGAGGGGTCCGGGGCGCCGTCCCGCCACGTCGGCGCGTAGAGGACCACTCGTCGGGCGTCGCCGATCGCGCCCACGGCCTCCGCGAGCAGAGCCCGTGCATGCGCGCGGCGTTCCTGGGGCGTGCCGAGGGAGAGCACATCGACGCGCGGCTCCCCCGTGACCACGACCCGGCCGTCGCTCAGCCCGAACGCGGACTCGAGGCGCGCCCTGGCCCGGTGCGAGGCGGCGGGCAGGACGCGGATCCGTTGCGCGGCGCCGCGGTACAGCAGCCCGACGAGGCGCCGGAGGATCGGGGCGCCGGGGACGGCGGGCACCTGCGTGGTGGCCGGCGAGTCGAGGCCGATGCGCTTGAGCGGGATACCGTGCCAGAGCTGCACGACGAAGGCACCACCGTTGCCGTAGCGGTTCACATCGCCGAGGCCGTGCGTCACGATCAGCACGCCGGCGCGCGCGGTCGCCCACCATCCGCGGAACCCGCCCCGCGGGACGGTCCGCAGGCCGAGGGCCTCGGCGTCGGCCGCTTCGCGCGCCGATCCGGTCAGCCAGAGGGTCTCATGCCCCTCCCCTGCCGCATACCGCTGCAGGGCGAGAGCGCCGTCGCCGACGCCGGCACCGCAGCCGAAGACCCATCGCCGACCGCGCGGCACGACGAGGGTGCCCAGACGACCGAGGGCGTACAGCGGGATCCGGAGCAGCTTGGCCGCGTTGCCGGTGCCGAAAGAGAAGGACGCCACCCGGCGAGCCTATCGCGCGGGTGGCGTCCTTCTCTGACCGTCGGGATCAGCCGGCGAGCGTGCCGAGCGTCACCTCGATCTCACTCTGCTTGCCGTTGCGGACGTAGGTCACGTCAGCCTTGCTGTCGGCCGCCGCCGCACGCACCTGCGCGGTCAGGTCGGTCGCGCTCGTGATGGGCACCCCGTTGAAGCTCGTCACGACGTCGCCGACCTGGAGACCGGCGGCCGCGGCCGCGCCCCCGTCGGTGACCTCGGCGATGTACGCACCGGCCTCGGTCGCGCCCTCGACGCCGGAGGCATCGCGGACGGATGCGCCCAGCAGGCCGTGGGTGGCCGCGCCGTCGGCGATGATCTCGTCCGCGACGCGCTTGGCGATGTTGGACGGGATGGCGAAGCCGATGCCGATCGAGCCCGACTCCTCGGAGTTGCCCGAGCTCGCGATGGCGACGTTGATGCCGATCAGCTCGCCCTTGCTGTTGACGAGGGCGCCGCCCGAGTTGCCATGGTTGATCGCGGCGTCCGTCTGGATCACGGCGATCGAGATCGACTCGGTGGCCTGCTGCCCGCTGTTGCCGGGCAGATCGAACTGGAACGGCCCTTCGCTCTGCCCGTCCTCCGGCGCCTGCTGCTGCGGGGCGTCCTCGGAGGAGGAGTCGGGAAGCGCGGAGGAGGCGATCTGGATGCTGCGGTTCAGCGCGCTCACGATGCCGGTGGTGACCGAGTTCGCCAGGCCCAGCGGGGCGCCGAGGGCTACGGCGGTGTCGCCGACGTTCAGCTTCGACGAGTCTGCGAATGCGATCGGAGTCAGGCCCTCGGCGTCGGTGAGCTTGATCACCGCGAGGTCGTAGATCGGGTCGGTGCCGACCACGGTGGCATCGTAGATGCGCCCATCGGAGGTCGTGACCCGGATCGTCGGGTCTGCCGCCGCCCCGCCGAGCGTGACGACGTGCGTGTTGGTGAGGACGTAGCCGTCCTTGCTGATGATGACGCCCGAGCCGCTGCCGGCCTCCTGGGAGCCGGCGACCTCGATCGTCACGACAGAGGGAAGAGCCTCGGTCGCGACCGCGGTGGTCTCGTTGACCGAGCCGGGATTGTTCACCGTGACGGTCTGCGGCCCCTGCGCCGACCCGGAGGACGGCGAGTCCTGCAGCCCGGTGAGCAGCGCGCCGCCGCCGAAGCCGGCGACGCCACCGACGAGGGCGGCCGCGACGATGAACGCCGCGACGCGGGTGCCACCGCGCGATTTCTCCTTCGTCGCGGCGGGGGCCGGCTCCGCCGGCGGCACCGTGCCGTCGAGCGGGCGGGTGTCCTGCGCCGGGACGCCGAATGCGGCGCCGGGGACGCCGGCGGCGCCCGGACCGGGCGCGGCCAAACCGTGCGGCACGGGGGCCACCGTCGGCGTACCGGCGGCGTGCGACGCGAACGTCGGCGGCATGTGGTGGCCCTGCGGGGCGACCGGGGCGGAGGCAGCCGGTGCGCCCGTCGCGGGGGTGCCGTCGGTGGCGGGAGACGGCGCGCTCGGCGCGGCCTCGGGGGTCTGGGGGATCTGGGGGGTGTGTCCGGCGGACACAGCGTCGTCCGACGCCGGTGCCGGGCGGTCCTGCGGGTTGTCCTGGTTCATGGTGTGCTCCTTCAACGCTCCTCCAGGATGCCCCGCATCCCTGTGCGTTCCTTATGCCGAGCTTGAGTTTCCGCTATGGCCTTAGCCTGTTCTTCATGAGTGTCATCCCCGGCGCATGGCGTCGCACGGCGGCCGGTGCCGGTCTGCTCGACGCGGACGGTTCCGTCGCGCCCACCATCTTCGCAGAGATGTCCGCCGCGGCGGCCCGAACCGGCTCGATCAATCTGGGCCAGGGCTTCCCCGACGAGGACGGCCCGGCGGCGGTGCTCACCGCCGCACGCGACGCGATCGCCGACGGCCTCAACCAGTACCCGCCCGGGCGCGGGTACCCCGATCTGCTTCTGGCCATCGCGGAGCATCAGCAGCGCTTCTACGGCCTCGCAATCGACCCGGACTCCGAGGTCATCGTGACGGCCGGCGCCACCGAGGCCCTCACCGCGACCCTGCTCGCCCTCATCGACGGGCCGGAGGACGAGGTCGTCGTCTTCGAGCCCTACTACGACTCGTACGCCGCGGCGGTGGCGCTCGCGGGCGCTCGCCTTCGGACGGTGCCCCTGCTGGCGCCCGATTTCCAGCCCGACCTGGATCAGCTGGCGGAGGCCGTCACGGACCGGACCAGGATCATCCTCGTCAACGACCCGCACAACCCCACCGGAGCCGTCTTCGACGAGGAGGTGCGCCGCGAGGTGGTGCGCCTGGCCGCGCGGCACGACGCGATGATCGTCACGGACGAGGTCTACGAGCATCTCACCTTCCACACCCCGCACGTCCCGATCGCCACCCTGCCCGGTGCCGCGGAGCGGACCCTCACCATTTCGTCCGCGGGGAAGACCTTCTCGACCACGGGGTGGAAGATCGGCTGGGTGCACGGCCCCGCCGCGCTCATCACGGCCGTCCTGACCGTCAAGCAGTACCTCACGTACGTCAACGGCGCCCCGTTCCAGCCGGCTGTGGCGGTGGGCCTCCGCCTCGACGACGCGTTCTTCTCGGATGCCGCCGCCGCGCTCGCCCGCAAGCACGCCATCCTCGGCGACGGTCTGCGCGCAGCCGGCTTCACGGTCCACGCACCGCAGGGCGGCTACTTCACGGTGGCCGATGCGACGGCCCTCGGCGGCACGGACGCGGCGGCCTTCTGCCGCACGCTTCCGGAACGGGCGGGTGTCGTGGCGATCCCGCTCACCGCCTTCGTGTCCCCCGCGCGGCGCCCGACGTACGCGGGGCTCGTGCGTTTCGCGGCATGCAAGCGCGTGGAGGTGCTGGAGGAGGCGGCTACGCGCCTCGCGAGCCTGCACCCCTGAGGGGCGCGGTCAGCGTGGGACCACGGCGTACCGCCGTGCCCGCAGCGAAGGGTTCGTCGCACGGACGCGGGCGATCACCGCGCCATCGACCACACCGAGGGCCACTCCCGGCTCGGAGCCGATACCGGCGCGGACGACGCCCTGCGGGTCGACGATGCGCGAGTGGCCCACGCCGATCGGCGCCGGGTGGTCCGCGGCGATCACGAACACCGTGTTCTCGATGGCCCGCGCCGCGAGCAGGGTGGTCCAGTGCTGCTCCTTGAGCGGTCCGCGCACCCACTCCGCCGGCACCACGAGCGCCTCGGCGCCGGCGACCGCGAGAAGCCGCGACAGCTCGGGGAACCGCAGGTCGTAGCAGGTCATCAGTCCGAAGCGCACTCCGCCGACCTCGAACACCGCGGGCTCGCCGATGCCTCCCGACTCCACCCAGTCCGACTCGGTCTGCCCGAACGCGTCGTAGAGGTGCTGCTTGCGGTAGACCGCGAGGATGCCGTCGCCGCGCACGGCGACGACCGTGTTGCGCACGCGCCCCTCGTCCGAGGCCTTCTCCGTGACGCCCGCGACGATGACGACGGCGAGCTCCGCGGCCAGACCGATGAGCCCGGTCACGAACTGGCCGTCCAGGTGCTCCGCGTTCGCCGCCAGGCGCTCGTCCATCGGGTCGACGAAGAAACTCGAGTACTCCGGGAACACGATCAGCTTCGCCCCGAGCCGCGCGGCCTCTGCGGCGAGCTCGGCGATCTGCTCCCTGTTGCGCTCGCGCGAATCGGTGGGGGCGAACTGGCACACGGCGACGGGCACGGCGGTGTTCTCAGACATGACGCCATCCTCTCGCACCCGCCGGTGCCGCGCTCGATTCGACGCCTCCCCGGATCCGTGATAAGTTATCTCTTGTGCCGCGGGGTGGAGCAGTTCGGTAGCTCGCCGGGCTCATAACCCGGAGGTCGCAGGTTCAAATCCTGTCCCCGCAACAAATGAAGGCCCTCTGGCCGGGAGAGATCCCAGGCCGGAGGGCCTTTCGCATGTCCGGCGTCACCGCAGGCCGGCACTCTCGCCGCGCGGTTCCCGCATTGTCCTCCCCCGCCCCGGATCTGGGAAGGCCCTCCGTCGCGCACCGCCGCGGAGTCACGATGGCCCGGCTCACAGACTGAGCCGAAACGACATGGCCTGACCAGCGCTCCTCACTGCGCCACTCCATCGACGTTTCACATCGCTGAAAGGAAGAGGACATGAGAGCAGTAGTGTACGAAGGCCCGCATACGGTCAGCGTCACCGACGTATCGGATGCCCGTATCGAACGCCCCACCGACGTGCTCGTGCGCATCACCACCACGAACATCTGCGGCTCGGACCTGCACATGTACGAAGGCCGGACGAGTTTCGAGACCGGCCGATGGTTCGGCCATGAGAACCTCGGCGAGGTGATCGAGGTCGGCAAGGCCGTCGACAAGGTGAAGGTCGGCGACCACGTCGCGTTGCCCTTCAACGTCGCCTGCGGGCATTGCAAGAACTGCGAGCGGGGGTTCACCAACTACTGTCTCACCGCGCAGCCCGTCCCGGAGTGGGCGGGAGCCGCCTACGGCTTCGCCGACATGGGGCCGTGGGCCGGTGGTCAGGCAGAGCTCCTCCGGGTGCCGTGGGGCGACTTCAACTGTCTCCGCCTGGGAGAGGACGCCGAGGAGAAGCAGAACGACTACGTGATGCTCGCGGACATCTTCCCCACCGGCTATCACGCCACGGAGCTCGCCCACGTGAAGCCCGGGGACCAGACCGTCATCTACGGCGCGGGCCCCGTCGGCTACATGGCCGCCTACTCCGCGATCCTCAAGGGGGCCGGAAGGGTCATGGTCGTGGATCGGCATCCCGACCGCCTGCGCAAGATCGAGGAGCTGGGGGCGATCGCGATCGACGACTCGGCGGTGGACCCCGTCGAGGCGGTCAACGAGATGACGATGGGGCTGGGCGCCGACAACGGCTGCGAATGCGTCGGCTATCAGGCCCACGACCCGAGCGGCACCGAGGACCCGACCCTCACGCTGAACCGGCTCGTGAAGTCGGTGCGGTTCACGGGCGAGATCGGCGTCGTCGGCGTGTTCATCCCGCAGGATCCCGGCGCCACGGATGAGCTGGCCAAGCAGGGCAAGCTCGCCTTCGACTTCGGGGAGTTCTGGTTCCGCGGCCAGAAGCTCGGGAGCGGTCAGTGTCCGGTGAAGAAGTACAACCGACGACTGCGCGACCTCATCGCCGGCGGCAAGGCGACACCCTCCCGTGTGGTCAGCCACGATCTGCCGCTCGAAGAGGCACCGCAGGCGTACGAGCACTTCGACAATCGGGACGACGGCTGGACGAAGGTCGTGCTGCACCCGGATCGCACTTCGACGGCGGCGTGACCCGACGGGCGCGAGGGCGACGAAGATGGGGACGGACGGCCGACGGGACCGGCGCTCGCCGGCGCCTGCCGCGGGACGAGCGGATCCCGGCCGCGCGGTCGCGTTCAGTGATGCGATCATCGCCATCGTCATCACGCTGCTCGTGCTCGATCTCCGACCACCCCGGGCCGAGGAGGGCGAGCTGCTGCCCGCCCTCCTCGACGAGTGGCCGACCTATCTCGCGTATGCCGGCTCGTACGTCTATCTCGCGGTGATCTGGCTGAACCACAAGGCCGCCTTCACGCGGATCCGGGTGATGGACCGCGGCCTGCAATGGGCCAACCTCGGCATCCTCGCCACCCTCGCACTCGTCCCCTGGCCCACCGCGGTGATCGCGGAGACGGCGAGGACCGGGAATCTCGCAGACGAGCGGGTCGCCGTGGCGCTCTACGCTCTCGTCGGGGCTCTGCTGTGCTCCGCGTGGCTGCTCTTCTTCTCGTACCTGGCTCGTCACCCCGACCTCACGCACGAAGACGTCGACGACTCCTACTTCGCCCACGAACGCCCGCGCGCACTTATCGGAGTCGCCCTGTACCTCGCCGCCGGGGTCCTCGGCGTCGCGGTGCACCCGCTCGTCGCGTCGATCATCTTCCTGCTCCTCCCGGCTTTCTACGGCTTCACGAGCCACGGTCACGACGAGGGGCCCCGGCTGTTCTCCTCGTCCCGCCGTTAGAGCGTGCGCCCCATCCCGGTGCTCGGAGGCCGGTCGAGCCGCAGCGAGAGGCGACCTCTGCGAGTATCGAGGGGTGAGCCGACCGGTCGACATCGATGCGCGCGTCGTCGCGGAGCTCGTCGAGGAGCAGTTCCCCCGCTGGGCGCACCTCCCCGTCCGCGCCGTGGCGCGTCAGGGGTGGGACAACAGGACGTTCCGGCTGGGCGACGAGTTGTCGGTGCGGCTTCCCGTCGCCGAGCCCTATGCCGCGGCCGTGCACAAGGAGAGCAGAGCGCTCGCGTTCCTCGAGGGAAGGCTGCCTGTCGCGGTTCCCTCCGTCGTGGCGCTGGGGGCTCCCGGCCGGGGCTACCCGTTGCCGTGGTCGATCCGCCGGTGGCTCGACGGCGATACCGTGGACCGCGCCACGGAACTCGATCGCGTTCGCCTCGCCGTGGATCTCGGGGACCTCCTCCGCGTCCTGAGGTCTCTCCCCGTGCACGAAGGGCGGGCCGCCGGCCGGCATTCGTTCTTCCGCGGTTTGCATCCGAGCGTCTACAGCGACGAGGTCCAGGCCGCGCTCCAGCGGCTGGACGGCACCCTGGATGCGGAACTGTGCCGGAGCGTCTGGCTCGCCGCGACGGGCAGCGCGTGGGAGTCCGCGCCGGTCTGGTTCCACGGCGATGTCGCCGTGGGCAACCTGCTCGTCAGCGACGGCCGCCTGTCGGCGATGATCGACTTCGGCACCTGCGGCGTCGGCGATCCCGCCTGCGACCTCGTCATGGCATGGACGTACTTCGACGGCGACGCGCGCGACGCGTTCCGCGACGCCGTCGACCTGGATGCCGCGACCTGGCGACGGGCTCGCGGCTGGGCGCTCTGGAAGGCCCTGGTGACACTCGCAGGCGGGTCAGGACCGGGTGGCGACGACAGCCGTCGCGTTCTCCACGAGGTGCTGACCAGCCCGCTCTAGACCCGCGGATGCCGTCGAGCCGGTCAGCGGACGACGGCAGTGGGCGCCGCGAGGGCCGCGAGGACCTCATGACTGATGGAGCCGAGCAGGAAGCGGGCGACCGGCCCTCGTCCGTGCGATCCGACCACGGCGAGGCTCGCGGTGGCGGCCGTACGGTTGATGACCTCGGACGGGTAGCCGCGTTCCACCCGGGGCTGGAGCTCGAGATCCGGATACGTCTGGCGCAGTCCGGCGAGGGCGACGGCGAGGGTCTCCTCCGACAGCTCCTGCATGGAGGAGAGGTACTGCTCGGGGTATGCCCGCGCCCCGCGCGGAAGCGGGACGGGGGTCCACACCGTCACCGGGATGAGGGGCTCGCCGAGGCGGTCGGCCTCGGCGGCGGCGAAGGCGACCGCGGCCTCCGAGATCGGCGACCCGTCCACACCGACGACCACACCGCGACGGTCGGCGGTCTCGATGTCGGGGATCACCACGACAGGGCAGGACGAGTCGGCGACGATGCGCAGTCCGTGCGCCCCGCGTCGAGGGCTGTCCGCGTCATCCGGACGGAAGTCGCTGCCGATCACGAGGAGGTTCGCGCCCGCGGTGGTCGAGACGAGCTGTCGGACCGGGTCGCCGCGGAGCACGACGAGGTCGACGTCCAGGCCCCGATCCTTCAGCGTCTCCGCGTGCTCCTCCAGCAGACTCCGCGCAGCCGCGATCGCGGCGTCCACCACGGGGCCCTCTCCGACGGCGCCGACCGCTCCCCCGACGACGCTCGCGAGGAGCAGCGTGGCCTTCCGCGACCGTGCGCGGTGCGCCGCCCACTCCAGTGCTCGTCGTCCCGCCGACGTGTCCACCACTCCCACAACGATGCGCTCAGTCACGACACCCTCCCTGTTTCCCTCCACCCTCCCATGCCACCCCCTCCCCGCGCGACGGTCCGTCCCGGACAAAACCCTCCGCCTACTCAGGCAGTCGCGCCAGCTCAGGCTTTCTGCCCAGAGGTCGCCTGACCTCGCGCGCCCGCCTGCTGCCGCGAGACCGCCTGTCCTGGCGTGCCGCGCGCGAAACCAGGCACCCGCGCGGCATCAGCCCCGCGGGCAGGGGGTCGCCTGAAGCGGCGCGAGTGCCTGAATGCGCGGGGCGACTACTCGCCGACGTACCGCCAACCCCGGGAGTTCTCGGTGACCTCCCGGAATCCTGTCCATCGGGCCCGTTCCTGCGCGTCCGCGCCATCGACGACGACGAGGACGGCGTGCACGCCCCCGACCAGCAGCCACCGGCCGGCTTCTGCCAGGAGCACGCGCCGCACGATCGGGTCCTCGGCGTCTTCATCGGAAACCTCCGCCAGCACGGGGCCGACGGGGTGGCGCTCGGGGCGACCGACCGTGAAATCCAGTTCGAGGTACCCGGTGTCGGCACCGTCGGTGCGTGCGACGAAACGGACCCCGCCGGGACCGAGCTCGCGGCGCACCGTGATCCCCTCGCTTCCGGCTCCTGCTCCCACGAGCTCGGTCGGCGTCGCCATCAGCACGACCTCGGTCGTTCCCGCGTGCACGAACCCCGTCCTCGCGAAGGCTTCGCGCACGTGGGGCCAGGAATCGGGAACCCCGGTGACTCCCGGGAACGGGAGCTGTCCCTCTGCGTACACCGCCGCCACACGCCAAGTCCGGAGCTGGACCACGCACGCGCGCAGGAGCACATCGAAGGCCGAAGGATCATCGGAGTCCGGAAAGGCCAGCGCGAACTGGATCAGCCCCGCGTCGCGATAGTCATCGCTCACGCGGGCGTCGCCGGAGAACCGCTGCAGATGCGCCGCCGCGACGAGACGTTCGCGTTGCTCGACGACGATGGTCGCACGCTCAGTGACCCAGGGGTCGAGGACGTACTCGTCCGGCTGACGCTCGAGGGCGCTGAGAACGGTGTTGACCGAGACGCGGGCTCCCGGGATCACGGTCGAGAGGTGTGCGTTGACCAGGTCTGTGAGCTGGTCTCTGTCGTCGCGACGGAAGAATCGAGCGCGGGGTGGGTGTTGCATTGCGGGCCTCCAGCTGAGTCAGGAAATGAAGGCCGCCACCGGGTGCGGTACATGCCCACGCTAACACGCTCGCCACCATGCACCCGCGCCGCATCAGGCCACCGGGCAGAGTCACGCCTGATCTCGCGCGAGTGCCTGATGCGGCGGACCGGCTTCCGGCGCACAGGTACCGGGGAACGCGAAAGGGCACCCTGTGAGGGTGCCCTTTCGTGTGCGTGGGGAGGATCACTCTCCCGCGGCGGCCTCGAGCTCCAGGAGCTTCTCGACGGCCGCGGTGAGCCGCTTGTCCGCCTCGCCGAACTTCTCCAGGTCGCCCTCGGCGAGAGCCGCCTGGCGGTCGAGCAGTGCCTGCTGCGCCTTCGCCAGGGCATCGGCCTGCTCGTCCGTCGGGGTCGGCGTGGTCGGCGTCTCCCCGGTGTCGGGATCGGTCGTGCCCGGATCGGTGGGTTCGACCTCGTCGTCCCCACCGGTCGCGCCGGAGTCGCCGCCGAACAGCGTGTCCAACGCCTCGGTGAGGGTGTTCTCGAAGGCCACCCGGTCACCGAAGGCGACGAGCACCTTCTGCAGACGCGGCAGCTGCGTCCCCTCGGACGACTGCACGTAGACCGGCTGGACATAGAGCAGACCGCCACCGACGGGCAGGGTCAGCAGATTGCCGTAGATGACCTCGGACTCCCCCTGCTGGAGCAGGTTGAGCTGCGGGACCACGGCCGTGTCCGAGTTGTAGGTGTTCTGCACCTGACCGGGGCCGGGCACCGTGGTGTCGGTGTCGATCTCGAGCATGCGCAACTGCCCGTACCCCTCGGCCTTCACGCCCTTCTCGGCGCCGGCATCCGAGTCGACGGCGAGATAGCCCATCAGCACGTCACGGCTGCCCCCCGCACCCTGGGAGGCGGGGATGAAGGTGGAGAACATCGAGAACCGCGGTTCGTCCTGGCCCGGCATCTGCATGGTCAGGTAGTACGGCGGCTGCAGCATCGCGTCGCTGCGCGGGTCGTTCGGCGTCTGCCACCGGTTGTCCTGCTGGGCGAACGAGCCGGCCTTGTCGACGTGGTAGATGCCGAGGATGTCGCGCTGCACCTTGAACAGGTCGGTCGGGTACCGGACGTGGCTCATGAGCTCGCCGGACATCTCGCTGATCGGCTTGAGGGTCGACGGGTAGACCTTCTGCCAGGTCTTGAGGATCGGGTCCTCCTCATCCCAGGCGTACAGCGTGACCGATCCGTCGTAGGCGTCGACGGTGGCCTTGACCGAGTTGCGGATGTAGTTGATGTCGTCGATCGCGAGCGACGGCGTCGGCACGTTCGAGTCGGCGATCGCATCGGACAGGCTCACGCTCGTCGAGTACGGGTAGGTCGAGCTCGTCGTGTAGCCGTCGACGATCCAGACGATGCGGCCGTCTACGACGCTCGGGTACGGGTCGCTGTCGAGCTCGAGGTACGGCGCGACCTTCTGCACGCGCGTCTTCGGGTCGCGGTCGTACAGGATCTGCGAGTCCTCGTTGACGAGGTTCGAGAACAGGATCTGCTCCGACTGGAACTTGAGCGCGTAGAGCAGCTTGGTGAAGCTGTCGCCGATCTTCGGTCCGCCGTTCCCGGAGAACGTCGTCTTCGTCTCGCTCGAGCCGTCCTTGCCGCGCGGGTAGTCGATCTCGACCGGGTCGGCCCCCTCCGGGGCGCCGACGATCGAGTACTCCGGGGAGTTCTCGCCGAAGTAGACCCGCGGCTCGAAGTCGCCCTGCTCGGACAGGAAGCCCGAGGTGGGGATGCCGCGCTCCAGGAAGACGGGCTCACCGTCGGTCGTGCGCTGGTTGCCTGCCGCGGCGACGAGGCCGTAGCCGTGCGTGTAGACCGCGACGCGGTTGTTCCAGTTGTCACCGTCGCCCAGACCCGACATGTCGAGGTCACGGACGGAGACGACCGTGTCCTGCTTCACGCCGTCGATCTCGTAGCGGTCGACGTCCATGGTCGTCTGGAACTGGTAGTAGCCGCGGTACTGCTCGAGCTGGCGGACGGTCGGCGGGATGACCTTCGGGTCCATGATGCGGATCGACGCGGTGGTCTCGGCATCGGCGCGGAGCTGGCCCGCCTCGGCATCCGTCTCGGCCTCGAAGGCCGTGGTCTCCAGGTCGGCGACGCCGTAGGCCTCCTTCGTGCCGTCGATGTTCCGCTGGTAGTACTCGGCCTGGTAGGCGTTCTGGTTCGGCTTGACCTGGAAGGTGGTGACCACCCACGGGTAGCCGATGCCGATGACGAGGGACGCCACGATCAGCAGCGCGGTCGCCGCGAGCGGGAAGCGCCAGCGGCCGATGACGGCCGTGATGAAGAAGAGGATGGCGACGACGGCGGCGATGATCGCGAGGATGCCGAGGCCGGGGATGGTCGCGTTGGCGCCCGTGTAGGCGGCACCGGTGATCCGGTCGTCCGGCTCCACGAGGGTCTTGTAGCGGTCCAGCCACAGGCTCGCCGCCTGCACGAGCAGGTAGAGACCGGCGATGACCGCGAGCTGGATGCGGGCCGGCTTCGAGATGCGCAGCTCGCCCTGGCCGACGCGCAACGAGCCGTACAGGTACGACACCAGTGCGGTGACGAGAAGGCTCAGCAGCAGGACCGCCGAGACGAACGCGAGCAGGATCGAGTAGAACGGCATCGCGAACATGTAGAACCCGGTGTCGACCTTGAACTGCGGGTCGACCTCACCGGTGGCGACGCCGTTGGCCCAGAGCCACACGGTCTTCCAGTTGCCGGCCGCCGCGAACCCCGCGAAGAGGCCGAAGAAGATGGGCATGCCCCACATCGCGAGGCGGCGCAGCGGCTCGATGACCTCCTGGTAGCGGTCGAGCTGCGAGCTCAGCCGGACGTAGACCGGGCGGAGCCGATACGCGAGCTGGATGACGACGAACAGCGGCACGGCCATGCCGAGGAAGCCGACGACGAACATCACCGCCGTCGCGATCCACTGCGTGGTGAGCACGCCGGTGAACCCGACCTGGTCGAACCAGAGGAATTCGGTGTAGAGCGACGCGAAGACGAAGAACGCCGCGATGAGCGCGGCGATGATCACCAGGGAGATTCCGAGGATGCGTCGGGAGGTTCGAGGCGTGGCCGGGGGCTGGGCTGGGGTCGAGGTCACCCCTCCATCCTAGGCACCGCTCGCTGTGGGCAGGCTGTCACACCGGTCACGGCGGGGTCACGACCCGCGCCGACTCAGGTGGTCGGGACGTCGCAGGTCGGCAGCGCGTCGACGTCGCCGTCCTCCGCGATGACCTCCAGCGCCGCGAGCGATTCGTCGAGGGTCGCAGTGCGGATGACCTGCAGGCCGTCCGGGACGTGCCCCACGACCTCATCGCAGTTGGCCTCCGGCGCGAGGAAGTAGTCCGCGCCGGCGTCGCGAGCACCGTAGAGCTTCTGGCGGATGCCGCCGATCGGGCCGACGGTCCCCTCGGCATCGATCGTGCCCGTACCCGCGACCTCCTTGCCGCCGTTCAGCTCGCCCGGCGTGAGGGTGTCGATGATCCCGAGGGCGAACATCATCCCCGCGCTGGGGCCGCCGACGTTGTCGAGCTGGATCGTGACGTCGACCTCGAAGTCGTAGTCCGTGCGCAACGTGATGCCGATCAGCCACGTCGTCGTGCCGTCCTGCGTCTGCTCCTCCGGCGTGATCTCGACGGTCTGCTCGTCGCCGTCGCGGCGCACCGTGAGCGCGACCGGATCGCCGCCCGCCTCCTGGATGGCTTCGCGGAGTGCGGTCGCCGAGGTGACGGGCGTGCCGTCGATCGCGGTGATGACATCATCCGCCTGCAGCAGGCCGTCGGCCGGCGACCCTTCGACAGCGTCCACCACCACGACCTCGGCTCCGGTGTCGTAGCCGAGCTCGTTCAGCGCGGCGGCGGTCGCCTCGTGCTGCGAGTCGACCATGAGCATCGCGTTCCGCTCGTCCCGCTGCTCGGTGGTCACACCCTCGGGGAACACCGCGTCCAGCGGCACGACGGCCCGAGACGCGTCCATCCACGCGAGAGCGAGCTCGAACCAGCTCGGCGTCCGTTCCCGGTTGCCGACCACCTGGACGGTCGTCAGGTCGAGCGTCCCGCCCGTCTCGTACGTCTCGGTCCCCTCGACGCTGATGAGCGGGACCTGCTCGCCGTCGGCGTTCTTCGCCGTGCCGAGGGTGTCGTACACGGGGCCCGGACGCTGGATCACATACGGCGACGGCAGGAAGGTGAGGACGGCGAGCGCGGCGAGCGCGACCACCAATGCCCAGACACCGAGTCCGAGCTTCCCTGCGCGCGGTCGTTCCACAGCAATCCTCCGTCGTTCGCGAGCGGCGTACAGCGATCTGCCCGCTTCGGGGTCGCGCACTGAAACCTGTGACTAGCGTAGATGCCACGGCTTCAGACGTGCTGAGAGGGCGAGCGAGATGGCAGACAACGAACCGAACCCGGAGGACTTCCAGGAGTTCCTGCGACGGATGCTCTCGAACCAGGGCGGCGGAGACATCGACCCCGAGGCGCTGCGCGACGCGTTCCAGGGAATGGACGGCTTCACGTTCGACCCCGCGATGATGCAGACGATCATGGCGCAGCTTCAGGGCGCCTTCGGCGGCGACCCATGGGAGAACTCCCTGCGGCAGGCCCTGCACATCGCGAACCGCGAGGGCCAGGGCATCGGAGACGGCTCGCGGTCCTCCCTCGCCGACTCGTTCGCTCTCGCCGGCCTCTGGCTGGGCGAGGCGACCACCATCTCCGAGCTCGCGGACCCGCCGGTGGCGATGACCCGCGGCGAATGGGTCGAGAAGACGCTGCCGGTGTGGAAGGAGATCGCGGACCCCGTGTCCACCAGCATCGCCGACGCGCTGACGGCTGCCCTCGACACCCAGGTGCCGGAGGAGATGCGCGGCGTGGTGCAGGGGGCGGGACGCCTGATGCGGGGCCTCGGCGGCTCGGTCTTCGCCGCCCAGTTCGGGCAGGTGCTCGGCAACCTCTCCCTCGAGGTCGTCTCCGGCGGCGATGTCGGCATCCCCGTGCTGCCGGCGGGAACGGCCGCCGTGATCCCGCAGAACCTCACCGCTTTCGGGGAGGGGCTCGAGATCCCCGCGGATCAGATCGCCCTCTACGTGGCGACGCGCGAGCTCGCGTATGCCCGCCTGTACCGGCACGCCAAGTGGCTGCACCTGCATGTGATGGCGCAGATCACCGACTTCGCCCGGGGCGTCACGGTCGACGTCGACGCTCTGGAGGATGTGGCGAGCCGCCTCGACCCCTCGAACCCCGAGGAGCTGCGCGCGGCGATCGAGGGCGGCGCCCTCCTCCCCACACAGACCGAGGCGCAGCGCGAAGCCCTCGCCCGGCTGGAGAACCTCATCGCGACGATCGACGGGTGGGTCGACGTCGTCACCGCGGACGCCACCTCCCGGCTGCCGGACGGCGGCAGGATCGCCGAGGCGGCGCGGCGTCGGCGTGCGGTCGGCGGTCCCGCCGAGGACGCTCTGGGCGCGCTGGTCGGGCTCAAAATCCGACCGCGACGCATCCGGGAGGCCTCGGCCATGTGGCGTGCGGTCACCGACGCCGTCGGTGTCGAGGCCCGGGACTCCCTGTGGGACTACCCGGACCTCATGCCCACCGCAGAGGACATCGACGACCCGACAGCGCTGATCGCCCGCCTTCAGGCCGCTGAGCGCGGCGAGCAGCCGGTGGCCGACGAGTTCGACGAGGCCCTTGCCCGCCTGCTGGACGGCGACGACTTCTCCGGGGAGACGCCCACGGAGAGCGCCGACGACCGCGGCGACGACGACGCTCCCGAGGGTGACCGCCCGGTCTGAGCCAGCACTATGCGTGGTCGGGGACGGCGGGTCACTCTCCCTCCCCGACCGCGGACGGCCCGCCAATTTCTCCACCGATCCCTCGAACCGGCCTGCGGCCCCGTGCGGCTCCGCAGAATCGAGGGGTGCCGCTCTCCCCGACGACCCTGACCCGTCTCGATCCCGCATTCCCGCTGCTCTGGCGTGACGGGACGACCCTCCAGATCGGCGACGACGGCGGCATCCGGGTGCCGGCGTCCGCACCGTGGGTCGAACGGCTCCTCAGCCGCATGCGCGGCGGTTTCCGGCTCAGCTCCTTCGACGTCATCGCGCATCGCGCCGGCGCGCCGTGGGCTGAGGCCCGACGGCTGCTGGCCGCCGTCGAACCGGCCCTGAGGGACGAGCCCGACCGACCGCGCACGGCCCGGGTCTCCGCGCTCGGCCTCACCGACGCCCGCGCTGCGGGGCGCCTGTGCGAGACGCTCGCCGACGAAGGGGTACCGCTCGCGGAGGCGGAGGCGCGGGCGTCGACGGTGGTCGCCGTCGTCCTCGTCCCCGGTGCGGCAGCCGCCGTGCAGTTCGCCCCGATGCTGCGCGCCGACCACCCGCACCTCCCGATCGCCGTCGAGCCGGGGCGGATCACCGTGGGGCCGCTCGTGGTCCCCGGGCTGACGCCGTGTCTGAGCTGCCGGGATGCCGAGGACACGGCGCGCGACCCGGCCTGGCCACTGATCCACGCTCAGCTCGTGGGCCGTGACCCCGGGCGCCTCACGCTCGCCAGGGTGGCGTCGGCGGGTGCTGTCGCGGCGCACCTCCTGGCCGCGACCGATCCGGCGCGCATCGGCCGGATCAGCGCGGACGGCGTGATCGTGTGGCGTTCGGTGCGGTTTCGCGCAGAATGCCTGTGCCGCGACCCGTCGTCCCCATCTCCGCCAGGAACCGGGACGGTGCCCGTTCGCCGCGCCCTGCCGATCGCGCCCACGAGAGCTCCAGCGTGCGCGCAGCCCGCGTGATCCCGACGTACGCGAGGCGTCGCTCCTCATCGACGGCCTCGAACGTCGTCGCGTACGAGATGGGGAGAGACCCCTCCGCCCATCCGGCGAGGTAGACATGCGGCCACTCGAGGCCCTTCGCCGCATGCAGCGTCGAGAGGGTCACCGTCCGCATGGTCGGCTCGTGCTGATCCTTGGCACGGGCCATGAGCTCGTCGCTGAACGACCGGAGCGTCGTCTCCGGACCCGCCTCCTCGGCGAGCCGCAAGATCGCCCGGCGCGCCTCCCAGCCGTCGCGCTGCGCTCCCCCGGCGGTCGGCGGCTCCTCGGTCAGCCCCAGCTCCCGAAGCACGCGCTGCACCCCGGGCAGGAATCCGTGCTCGGTCGGCGCCACGGCGGCAGCTCGAAGCGCGAGGATCGCTTGACGCACCTCCGGCATGGCGAAGAACCGCGTGCCGCCGAGCACTGAGGTGGCGATCCCTTCGGCGGCGAGCGCCTGCTGGAGCACCGCGGACTGCGCGTGGGCCCGGTACAGCACGGCGATCTCCGCCGGCGAGGCGCCGTCGGCGATGCGGGCGGCGACACCGGCCGCGATGCCTGCGGCCTCCTCGGCCTCCGAGTCGTAGGCCGTGATCGTCGGCGGCTCGGCGGTGAACCGCTCCCGGGCGGGGATCAGCTCCAACGCCCCGGGGCGACCGCGCATCAGCGCGTTCGCCGCCGTCAGGATAGGAGCCTGCGACCGATAGTTGGTCTCCAGTCGCACGACCGTCGCATCCGGATGCCGCCGCTCGAAATCGAGCAGGAACCGCTGGTCGGCTCCGGCGAAGGAGTAGATCGTCTGGCTGGCGTCGCCGACGACGCAGATGTCGTGACGGTCCCCCAGCCACAGCTCCAGAAGCCGGTTCTGCAGCGGCGACACGTCCTGGAACTCGTCGACCGTGAAGTGCCGGTACTGCTCGTGGACGGCCGCTGCGACGCGCGGCTCGGTCTCCAGCATCCCCGCGCACGCGAGCAGCACGTCCTCGAAGTCGAGTTGGTGACGCTCGTCCTTGAGCGCCTCGTAGCCGCGCATCAACTCCACGAGCTGCGTGGGGTCGACCCCGCTGACCGGGCGTCCGAGCTCGGCGTACCGGTCGATCGAGATCATCGACACCTTCCGCCACTCGATCTCCGACGCGATGTCGCGCAGGGTCGCCGTTCGAGGACGCAGGCGGAGGGCATCGGCGGCCTGGCCGAGCATACGCACCTTGTTGTCGATGATCGACGGCGCGGGAGCCCCCGCCAGCGTGGGCCAGAAGAAGTTGAGCTGCGCGAGAGCGGCGGCATGGAAGGTGCGAGCCGCGACACCCTCGATCCCCAGGGCACGGAGGCGACCGCGGAGCTCGCCGGCAGCCTTCGCGGTGAAGGTCACCGCCATCACGCGCGACGGAGAGTAGGCACCGGTATCCACCCCGTGCGCGATGCGGTGGGTGATGACCCTGGTCTTGCCCGTACCGGCACCCGCCAGCACCGCCACCGGTCCTCGCAGCACGGAAGCGGCCGCTCGCTGCCGCTCGTCGAGGGCATCGAGTGCGCTCACGGGCGATCCTCGAACCAGTCGACGATGAGAGCGCGCGCGATCGACGCGGGCCCCGGCAGCCCGACGGGGCCGTCCCCGGCGAGCGCGGAACCGATCTCCGCCCGTGTGAACCAGCGCACGTCGATGATCTCCTCACCGTCGGCCCTGGCCGCCGATTCATCCTCCACGACGGCGCGGAAGCCGATCATGAGCGAGCGCGGGAAGGGCCACGGCTGGGAGGAGATGTAGCGCAGCGCCGAGAGGCGCACACCGGACTCCTCCTCGATCTCCCGGTGCACGGTGGCCTCGAGGGACTCGCCCGCCTCGGTGAAACCCGCGAAGCAGGAGTACATGCGTCCGCCCCAGTTGGCGTTGGCACCGAGCAGCAGCCGCTCGCCGTCCGCGCTCTCGACGGCGACGATCACGGCAGGATCGGTCCGCGGGAAGTGCTCGCGCCCGCACACCAGGCACCGCCGAGACCAGCCCGCGTTGCGCAGCTCCGTCCCTCCGCCGCAGGTCGGGCAGAACGGGGCGTCGCGGAGCCAGCCGGCCAGTGCGACCGCGGCGACGAGCACCTCGGACTCCCCGGCGTCGAGACGCCCGCCCAGGTCGCGGAGTCCGAGCCAGATCTCATCCGGCGCGGTGTCGAGGGCATCGGTCTCCGGCGGGAGCGCGGCGAGCAGGAGCGCGCCGCCGTCCGCATCCCGGCCGAGCAGCGCCCATGTCCCGTCCGCGACCTCGTCCGCGGAGACGCGCAGCAGCGCGGAGGCTGCCACACGCACCCGTCCCTCCCGGACGACGACGACGCGCGAGCCCGCGTCGTCGCGCAGACGCTCGATCACGCCCTCCTCCTCGCGGAGTTCGGCGGCGCGGTCGAAGAACGGGCGCGGAATGCTCATCGACTCCCTCTTTCACGGGCGTGGCGGAGGCGGGACCGCCCCTGAGCCGACCTACCCTGGGGGCATGGGACGCTCTCCATTCACTCTAGCCGCGGCGGTGACGGCCGCACTTCCCGGCGCGGAGGTCACGGGCACCCGGGCACTCACCGCGGACGGCGACGGGCGCTTCGACTCCGCCGTCGCCTCCCTCGCCGACGGCCGGGAACTCGCGATCCGCGTGGCGGACGACGACGACGCGGCGCGGGAGCTGGCGGCAGAGGCCCTGGCGCTGCGAGCGCTCACCGACGGCGCCCGCGCCATGCTGCCGTTCCGCGCGCCCGGCTACATCGGCGAGACCCGGGTGGGCGAAGGGCGCGCGCTGGTGACCGAGCTGCTCCCCGGCTTCCAGATCGAAGCGGCGATGGTGCCAGCCGGACGCGGGGCCGCAGAGTCCATGGGTGCGGCGATCGCCGCCGTGCACGCACTGCCGACGTCGGTCGTGCGCGGCGCCGGGCTGGTGATGCGCAGCGCGGAGGAGAGCCGCGCCGAGCTGGAGCGGCTCGTCGACACCGCGGCAGCCACGGGACGCGTCCCCGCCCGCCTCACGGTGCGGTGGCGGGACGCGGTCGCCGACGACGACCTCTGGCGCTTCGAGTCGACGGTCATCCTCGGCGGCGCGCAGGCCACGTCGTTCCTCTTCGACGATCATCCCGAGCGCGGTCCCGAGGTCACCGGCGTGATCGGCTGGCACGGTCTGGCCGTCGGCGATCCGGCGCTCGACCTGTCCTGGCTGTCCGCGGCTCCCGACGCCGCGGCCGACGTGCACGGCTCGTATGCCCGCGCCATGGATCGCACTCCCGACGCCGGCCTCGAGGTTCGCGCGCGCCTGCTCGCCGAACTGGAGTTCGCGCGCTGGCTCGTCCACGGCGACGCCTTGCGGCGCGAGGACATCGTGGAGGACGCCGCGGCACTGCTCGATGCTCTGGCCGACGGCCTGCGCCATGACGACCTCGGCGTGCCAGGCGATCGACGCTCGGATGTCGACTCCGCGATGGACGCGCTCGACCGGGTGCCGGCAGCGGCCGCTCCCGAGGTGGACACCTCGATGCAGACCGACGCCTACAACCCCGAAGAGCTCTGGGCGGCGGAGGCGGACGACGCCGACCGCGATGCCCCGGTCGATGTGTCGGCCGACCGGGATGCGCCTGCGGGAGCACCGTCTCAACCCGACGCGGAGCACCGCGCCGCCGTGGCGGGCATCGAGACCGAGGACCTCTCCGGCGTCGCACATGCGTTCGCCGAGACGCGAGGGAGCGGACGAAGCGAGTCGCCCGCCTTCGCCTCGTCCCCGGCAGCGGACGACGACGACTCCGAAGAGGCTCAGCGCGCGGCGCGGGCGGCGCTCCAGCGCTGGAAGAGCTCCTCCTCGGAGTAGACGCGATCCCCGCGGATGACGAGGTCATCGGCCACGTAGTACAGCGCCACGTCGATGTCCTCCAGCGGGACGCCGAAGCGCCGATGGTACGCGAGCCGATAGAGGGCGAGCTGCAGCATCCGCTCCTCGCGCTCCTGTGGCGTCCGTGGCGCCCGTCCGGTCTTCCAGTCCACGATCTCGATCCGTCCGCCGCGGTCGGCGCGTCGGTACACCGCGTCGAGCTTGCAGATCACGATGTGCGCGTCCGTAGCTGAGTGCAGGCCCGGGAGGCCGGCCCCCAGCGCGAAGTCGATCTCGATCTCCACGGCGAGCGGCTGCAACGGGCCCCACTCGCTCCGCTCGAAGGTCTCCTGCAGCGCAGCGAGGTCGGCGGCGTCCGCAGCAGCACCGGATGCGGGAGCGCCCGGGGCGGTGTCGCCCTCCGGCTGGTCCTCGTCGATCTCCCAGAGCGCCTCATCGACCCGGGTCCCGACACCGACGAGTTCGGAGCGCTGCTCGACCCACGCGTGGAACAGGGTCCCCAGACGGGTCTGGCGGTACGGACGCTCCGGCATCGGACGCACGAGCGAGGACAGGGTGCCGGTGTAGTCGGTGACGTAGTCCTTGAACCGGGAGGCGGGCACGCGGGTGGGAGCTTGCGCGTCCGTCCCGCGTTGGCGGGCTGCGCGCTCGTCCAGCAGCCGACGCAGTTCTTCCGTCGGCACGATCGCGTCGTCCTGGAGGGCCTCTCCGACGGCCGCGGCCGCGGCACTGACCACCCCACGCCGCCCGCCGAGCGGATCGAGCGGCCAGTGCAGCGTGGCCCCGGGGCCGTCGTACGGGTTCTCATCCGGATCGACCGGCGGGATCTCGTCGAGTCCGAGGACGTCGATGGCTTCCTGCAGGTACGGACTCGGGGTGCGTGGTGCCTTCTGGCCCGCCCAGTGCGCCCCGCTGAGCAGCAGGTCGCTCCTCGCGCGGGTGATCGCCACGTAGGCGAGACGACGCTCCTCCTGTCGCTGGTACTCCCGGTAGGCGTCCTTGAACCGCTTGAGGGCGCCGCCGTGCGGATTCGCCTTCGTCGCGCCGCCGGACAGCGATGCCTGGGCGAGCTTCTGCCGCTTGCCGGGATCGGTCTCGCCCTCCATCGCCTCCTCCGGATCCCAGGTGAAGCGCGGAAGCGCGTCGCGGTCTCCGCGCAGCGCGAAGGGCACGACCCCGAACCCGAACCACCCGGAGGTGTCGGACACACGCCCCGGCAGCTCGTCGATGACGAGGCGCACGACCGCGACGGCATCCCACTCCAGGCCCTTCGACCCGTGGATCGTGAGCAGCTGCACGACCCCGGGCTCCGGCGGCTCCGGACGCGGCATCAGCTCGTCGGTGCTCTCCGCCTTGTCGAGCCAGGCCAGCAGGCTGCCGATCGTGCCACGTTCATCGGCGGCGAGGAACGCGCGCACCTCGTCAGCGAACGCGCGCAACTGGGTGGCCGCGACGCGCGCCGGTCCTCGTGTCTCGTTGGCGGCGAGCTCGATGTCGAGCCTGAGCTCCAGCTCGATGAGCCGGATGAGCTCCGGGATGGGCTGGGACGACGCGCGGCGCAGGCGCTCCAGCATCTCCCCGGCAGCCCGGATCCGGGCGCGCCCCTCCGGGGTGATGCCCTCCAGCAGGCGATAGTCGTCGCGCACTGCTCGCACGATGTCGACCGCGTCCACGATGGAGACGGCCTCATCGGCGCCACGGGAGGAGCGCAGCCGCGCCCGCACCTCCTCAGGGAGGGGCATGAGGGCGGTGTCGCGCTCCGCGAGCGCGCGCCCCAGCTCGTAGAGCGCCGCCATATCGGCCACCCCGACGCCGAAGCGGGGGCCGGTGAGGAGCCGGATCAGCGCCGAACCGGCGGTCGGATCGTGCACCACCCGCAGCGTCGAGACCACGTCGACGACCTCGGGCGTGGCGAGGAGTCCGCCCAGTCCGAGGATGCGGTGCGGGATCCCCCGCGCGGCGAGCGCGCCGGCGAAGGTCTGCATGTGGCGCTTGGACCGGAACAGGATCGCGCCGGTGTGCGGGGAGGCCGAGGTCGCGTCGTGGGCGGCGCGGCGCTCGGCGAACCAGGCCGCGACCTCGGCGGCCTCATCGTCGACCGTGAACGGGTAGCGCACCCCGACCGTGCCCTCCCCCGCGCCCGGCCGCGGCTCCAGCGGCGGGACGTCGAGTCCCGGACGCTGGAGCGGCTCGAGGACCCGGTTGGCGACATCGAGGATGCTCCGGTCGTTGCGCCAGCTCGTCATGAGGCTGTAGGTGCGCACCCCTCCCGCGCTCGAGAACGACCGGGGGAACGCGTAGAGGTTGTCGGCGCTGGCCCCGCGCCAGCCGTAGATCGACTGATGCGGATCGCCGACGGCCATCACGGCCGTGTCGCGGAACAGCTCCGCGAGGAAGCGCGTCTGGATCACGGAGGTGTCCTGGTACTCGTCCAACAGCACGACCCGATGCTGCTCGCGGAGCTCGGCGCGGACATCCGGGGCCGACTCGACGATGTCGAACGCGCCGGACACCTGGTCGGCGAAGTCGAGCACCCCGCGCCGGTCCTTCTCGGCGATGTAGTCGCGGACCAGACGGGTCAGGGTCGACAGGCTTCGGAGGTTGACCGCCGCCTTCTCGACGTCGGCGTGGGAGCGGTAGGGCTCGAACGCCGCGGCCTGCGCCGCGGCGAGGCGCTCGGCGTCCGCGAGGTCGACCCGGTGATCGAGAGCCTCGCCGGCGAGCCGCTGCACGGCGTCGATGACCGTTCCCAGGGCGTAGTCGACCTCCTCCAGCTCCGGGAGGTCGCTGCGGAGCACGACCTCCCGCGCCAGCATCCAGGACGCTGCCTGGCTGAGCATCGCCACATCGGGGTCCCGACCGATGCGCGCGGCGTGCTCGCGGACGATGCCGTCCGCGAAGGCGTTGTAGGTCGACACGCGAGGGCGGATGAGGAGGTCCTCGGCCGTGCGGACCGCGCCGGACTCCTCGCCCGTGCCGTAGTGCCGCGCGAGGTCGTCGAGGACGTGGGCGCGCACGAGCTCCCGCTGACGCCCCGGCGCAGCCCCCGCCACCCGACGCAGCGCCTCTCCGGCGACGATCTCCGGGAGATGCGGGAGCAGGCCCCGCCGACCGTACTCGTCGACGACGGCGAGGCGGGCGCCGATGCGCTCCGCCAGCTCCCCCGCCGCCTTGCGGGTGAAGGTGAGGCCGAGGACCTCGTCCCGGCGGACGAGCCCGTTCGCGACGAGCCAGACCACCCGGGACGACATGGTCTCCGTCTTGCCGCTGCCCGCCCCGGCGACGACGAGAGCGGGCTCGAGCGGGGCCTCGATCACCTGCTGCTGGGCGGGAGTCGGGGTCGGGAGTCCGAGCGCGGCGGCGATATCGGTCGCCGAGAGCACGGCGTCCGGGGTTCCTGCGGTCATGCGCTCACCGCCGGCACGGTGTGGATGCGGCACGGATGCACTCGGCGCTGCGTGTCCGCGCAGTGCGCCTCGACCTGGGCCGTGAAACTCGCCGCCGACATGCCGCGGGCGACCTCGGCGACCCGGTTCAGGAACTGCGACCGGGCCTCGCCGTCCAGCGCGTGCTGGTGCGCGACCCGGTAGTCGCTCTTGGCCAACGTCTTCGAGACGATGACGAGACGCGCGCCCCCGAGCGAGGCCGGCGCGGCCCCCGGCACGAGGCCCTCCTGCACCGCGATCTGATAGGCCGCCAGCTGGGCGTGAGCGACCACGCCGCCGTCCGACTCCGGATCGGTCTTCCCGGTCTTGAGGTCGACGACCACCGTGGTCCCCTCCGGCCCGCCGGCCATCGACTGCCAGCCGCGGCCGCGGGCCGGGCCATGCTCGCCCGCCCCGGGCGGGTACGCCTCGACCCGGTCGATGTAGCCGTGCACGATGGCACGGTGACCGCGGTCCTCGCCCACCGGGTGCACGGTGGGCTCGGCGGTCGCACCGGACACATCGACGGCGAACCGGAACTCCACCTCGCTGCCGAGGAGACGACCGCCGTCTCGCCTCACCTCCCCGAGATAGCTGTGCAACCGGTCGACGAACAGGTCGGCGCGACGGCGCTCCTTGCGACCGATCCACGCCGTCTCGAAGTCCAGCTCCGGCCAGTGCTCCTCGACGACCTCGCGCATGCGCTCGAGGTCGCCGTCCGGAACGCGCTCCATCGCCTCGTGGATGATCGTGCCGATACCGGCCGTCGGCGGCATGACGGTGTCACCTCCGAGGGCCGAGACGACCCAGTTGAGGCCGCACTCCTCGTACGACTCCACAGCTGACGGAGACACCCGTGCCCCGTTCGCGGCGAGATCGCGCAGCGGCGCAGCCGTCGACGGCGCCGTGACCCCGTACCAGTCGTGCGGATGAGCTCCGGGCACCCCCTCCCGGGCGAGGACGGCGAGCTGGGCGGCCGCCCCGCGCCGCGCGGATTCGGTTGGCGTCGTGGTGAGCACCCGACGGTATCGCGCGACCAGCCCGCGCAGCGTGAGCGGGTGCTCCGCGGAGGCATGGCGCTCCGGCGGCTCCGGCGGCGGAAGGAACCCGAAGAAGGCGCTGGGCGTCAGATCGTCGTCGTCGACGGCGGTGATGAGCAGCCGGTGGCGGGCGCGCGAGATCGCCCGTACGAACAGCCGCAGCTCGTCGTGGAGCGCGGCGCGGCGCCGGTCGAGGACATCCGGCACCTGGGCCGGCAGGCCGGAGCGGGCCGCGGTCACCGTGTCCGCCAGCCGCCAGGTCTGCAGGAGCCCACCGCGCAGCCGCACGTTGGGCCAGACGCCGTCCTGGACCCCTGCGACGACCACGGCGTCGAACTCCGTGCCGAGCGCGGTGGCCGGCGTGAGCAGTGTGACCGTGCCCGGACGCTCGGGCGACGACAGCGTGTCTTCCGGCACCTCGCTGTCGAGGATGTCGCGCACGAAGACCTCCGGGCGCTCGTTCGGGGTGCGCTCGACGAAGCGCTTGGCCGCGTCGAAGAGGGCCACGAGGGCGTCGAGCGACCGCGCGGTCTCGGCGCCGGTGGGCAGCAGCGAGATCTCCCGCCACGCGACCTGCAGCCGCCGCCCGTCGACGGCCCTGGCCTGCTCCCAGATGCGCCACAGGAGATCATGGATCGTCTCGCCCTCCGCCGCGGCACGGGCGACGCCCGCCACGGTCTCGGCGAAGCGCTCGGCGGTCCGTGACTCCGGAGCGTCGATGAGGGTGAGGGTGGCCGGTTCCGACATCGCCGCGCGCAGGAGCTCGCGCGCCGGAGTCGAGCCGCCCTGCCCGAGTTCGAGGTGGCGGAGCCGCGCGCGCAGCCGGCGGAGCGCGATCGCGTCCATGCCCCCGAACGGTGTGCGCAGCGCCTCCTCCCAGGCCCCAACCGTGCGCTCCTCGTCCGGGGTCAACGCGAGCCGCACGATGCCGACGATGTCGCGCACGATCCCCTCGCTGCCGAGCGGGCGCTGCACTCCCGCGGCCCTCGTCGGGATCTCGCGCGCGGCGAGCTCGGTCTCCAGGGCCGTCACCTGACGGGTGTCGTGGGCGATGACCGCCATCCGGTCCCACGGGATGCCGGCGCTGAGGTGCCAGTCGCGCATGACCCCGGCGATGCGATCGAACTCCTCGTAGGGCGACGGCGCGAGGAAGGTCGAGACCTCGGCCTCGTCGTCCCCCGCGACCGGGGCGGGCGCGCGGCGGTGCTCGACCCGTCCGGACACGCCGATCGCCTGCGTCACCGTACGCGTCAGCGCGGTCAGCAGCGGGCGCTGGCGATGGGCGCCGTCGAGCACGTGCACGGTGCCGAGCGCACCGGCGAGCTGGGCGAACAGCTCGGGACTCGCGCCCCGGAAGGCGCCGGAGGAGATGTCGGGGTCGCCGAAGGCCTGGACCGCGATGCCGCGGTCGAGGAGGGCGCGCACCACGCCGATCCCGCCGCGCGTCAGCTCCTGGGCGTCGTCGATGAGCACCACGCGCAGGGGTGCCAGCGCTCCGAGCGTCGCGGCGTCCGCCGTACGGAGGATCCCCGCCGCCTCACCGAGGAGGTCGGCGGCGTCGCGGTGGGCGGACCGCAGGGCGTCGAGCACGGTGCGGTACTCCTCCACGAAGTCGGCGGCCGCCGTCCAGACCGCATCACCGGTGGCACGCAGCTCCGCCGGGCTCGCCCCCAGCTCCGTGCACTCCGCGAGGAAGGCGCGGAGTTCGGAGCGGAAGCCCTTCGACGCACGGACGGGTTCGCTGAGCGCCGGGGGCCAGACGATCCGACCGTCTTCGACGTCGCCCGCCAGCAGCTCGGCGATGATGCGATCCTGGTCGGCGCCGGTGAGCAGCGCCGGAGGCTCAGCCCCCTCCCGGACCATCGCGCCGCGGACGAGCTGAAATGCGAACGACCCGAGCGATCGGGCCAGCGGGCCCGGCGTCGCCTGGCCGATGCGCACGCCGATGCGGTCGCGCAGCGCGGTCGCCGCCTGCCTGCTCGGGGTGAGCGCCAGCACCTCCTCCGGCCGCAGTCCCTCGACCTCGAGAAGCTGCACGACCCGGTCGACGAGCGTGCGCGTCTTACCCGTGCCGGGGGCGCCGATCACGACGCCGGACGCGGTCGGCGACGCCGTGATCACGGCTCGCTGGGCGGCATCCGACATCATCCCTCCACGCTATCGGGAGGCGCGGACATCGGCGTCGGGGGCGAGGCCCGTCACCGGATGTGCGCTCAGGGCGAAACGGCCGCCGCCGCCGGTCTCCGCTGCTCGCCGCGCGATAGAGTTGGCCGAGTCCGACGACCTTCAAGGAGCATCCGTGGAAATCCGCATCGGCATCATCAACACCGGCCGCGAGCTGAGCTTCGACACCGCTGCCACGGCGGACGAGGTCCGCACCCAGGTCTCCGCGGCACTCGAGCAGAGCGCCTCGCACCTGAGCTTCGCCGATGTGAAGGGCAACTCCTACATCGTGCCGACCGCGAACCTCGCCTACATCGAGCTGGGCACCGAGGAGTCGCGTCGCGTGGGCTTCGTCGCCTGACCCGCGCATGTACATCCTCCTCGCCCTCGTCGGCGCGTGCGTTCTCGGCATCGCCGCGCACTTCCTGATCGGCGGTCGCGAACGCCGTGGCGTCGCCCTCGCCCCGGCGATCGCGACCGCCGTCTCGGCGATCGTCTACACGAGCCTGCAATGGGCCGGCGTGGGCGAGGACAGCGTCTGGCTATGGCTCGCGAGCATCCTCGGCGCGGCAGTGGTCGCGGCGCTGGTGACCGGGGCGCTCACCGCCGCGCGTCGACGCGGTGACGCGCAGGCGAAGGCCGCGCTCGGGATCTGAGCTAGGACGCGAGTCCCATCGCATCCATGCGTCGGGCGTGCGCTCCCATCAGCTCGGTGTACACCGGCTCGATGCGGGCTTCCTCCACGGCGAGGATCTCCGGCCGCAGCGCCGCACGGCAGACGAGGATGGTGTCGCCCACGAGACGCCGTGCCCACATGGACAGCAGCGAACGCCACTCCTCGTCGCTCTCGATCGTCTCCTGGATGATCGCGACGATCTCGTGGCGCGCATCGTCCTCGCGCAGGATCTCGGCGACGCGCCGCCCTGTCTCGCCGTAGCTCGAGGCGAGCGCGAGGTAGAAGTCGTCGAGCATGCCCGCCGTGATGTAGACGGCGAGCAGGGTCTCACGCGGGCGCGCCCCGATGGTCTTGCGCCGGAACGCGTCCAGATGCTCGCGGAACGGGAGCATGAGCTGCGTCGGGTCCTGACCGCGTGCCGCGATGATGTCGACGATGCCCCGGTGCTTGGTGAGCGCGGCGCCGGCGGCCCGGGACAGCGACTCCTTCTCGGCCAGCTCGGGAGTCGCGCGGATGAGCCGCGTCAGCGTCTCGAAGTAGCCCAGCTGCAGGTAGGCCGCCTGGCCGAGGAACCGGTCCAGCTCCGGCGCCAACTCCGCGAAGTCGACGCGCGTCGCATCGCTCTGCTCGCCCCGGCTGCGCAGCGCCAGGGTGCGTCGCGGCGCGGCATCGCGCTGCCAGAACCACTTAACCACGAGGTGTTCCTCCCGAGTCGGCCACGTCGTTCACAATACTCGGGCGACGACGTCCTCCCTGCCCCGAGCCCCCGCTCCGGTAGGCTGGGCGTGTCCCCGCCGTCGGAGCGGGGCCCCGCGCCTGTGGCACACGAGACGGCGTGGCTCCGTTACGAGGCGATCGCACGGTCGCCGGACAGGCATCTGAACAACAGTGACAAGTTTCGCCGAACTCGGCATCGATCAGGACATCGTCGACGCACTGGCTGCGAAGGGCATCGTCGATGCCTTCCCGATCCAGGAGCAGACCATCCCCCTCGGCCTCCCGGGGCAGGACATCATCGGGCAGGCCAAGACCGGAACCGGCAAGACCTTCGGCTTCGGCATCCCGGTGGTGCAGCGACTCGGGAAGGACCCAGAGCCGGGCGTCAAGGCCCTCATCGTCGTCCCCACCCGCGAGCTTGCGGTGCAGGTCTACGAGGACATCGACCTCCTCACGAGCAACCGCTCCACGAGCGTCGTCGCCATCTACGGCGGCAAGGCCTACGAGGGACAGATCGACCAGCTCAAGGCCGGGGCGCAGATCGTCGTCGGCACGCCGGGTCGCCTCATCGACCTCGCCGGCCAGCGCCTGCTCGATCTCTCGAACGCGACCGAGGTCGTGCTCGACGAGGCCGACAAGATGCTCGATCTCGGCTTCCTCGCCGACATCGAGAAGATCTTCCAGAAGGTGCCGGCAGTGCGGCACACCCAGCTCTTCTCGGCGACCATGCCCGGTCCGATCGTCGCGCTCGCGCGGCGGTTCATGACCAGCCCCATCCACATCCGCGCCAACGACCCGGACGAGGGTCTGACGCAGGCGAACATCAAGCATCTCGTCTACCGCGCGCACTCGCTCGACAAGGACGAGGTCATCGCCCGCATCCTGCAGGCCGAGGGACGCGGCAAGACCGTGATCTTCACGCGGACGAAGCGTGCGGCGCAGCGACTCGTCGACGAGCTCACCGACCGCGGCTTCAACGTGGGCGGCGTGCACGGCGACATGGGCCAGGATCAGCGCGAGCGCTCCATGGCCGCGTTCAAGGCGGGCAAGAAGGACGTCCTCGTGGCGACCGATGTCGCCGCGCGTGGCATCGACGTTGATGACGTCACGCACGTCATCAACCACACGATCCCCGACGAGGAGAAGACGTACCTGCACCGCGCGGGACGTACCGGCCGCGCGGGGAAGACCGGCATCGCCGTCACGTTCGTCGACTGGGAGGACCTGCACAAGTGGGCCCTCATCAACCGTGCCCTTGAGTTCGGCCAGCCCGAGCCCATCGAGACCTACTCCTCGAGCCCGCACCTCTACACCGACCTCGACATCCCCGAGGGGACGAAGGGGCGGCTCGTGAGCGCTCCGAAGAAGGAGGCGGTCAAGACCGAGCGCACCCGTCGTCCGGAGCGCGCCGCTGATGCCGCCGCCGAAGGCTCCGCGGAGGGCGGCACGCGCCGCCGTCGCCGCCGCCGCACGGGTTCCACGCCCGTCGGCTCGACCTTCGCCGACGGGGCGAGCGAGGGCGGCTCCGCCGAGGGCTCGACCGCGCAGGCCGCCGACCGCAGCGCCGAGGGTGCCGGCACGCACGACGGCGCCGGCAAGGAGCACCACGACGGCAAGCCCGCTCCGGCACGTCGTCGCCGCCGTCGTCGCGGCGGCTCCGGCACCGGAGCGGCACCCGTCACGGGCGCCTGATCCGCATCATCATCGTCCGAGGGGCGCCGCACGGTCTTCCGTGCGGCGCCCCTCGTTCTCCAGGAGTGCAGCCGGGACCTGCGGCGGGTAGACCCAGGCGACGAGCACGACCGAGATGATCATCAGCAGGAACCACGAGCTGAGCTTGCTCAGGGACACGGGCTGCCACACATCCGCCTGGTCGGGATACGCCCAGGCACCCGCCCAGGTGCCGATGTTCTCGGCCAGATAGATGAACACCGACACTCCGGCGAAGACGGCCAGCAGCGGCAGGCGGATGGTGCGGCGCCATACGCGCGCATGCATGATCGTGGGCAGCCACAGCACGACGACCGCTGCCAAGAGCACCCAGCGCGCATCCCACCACCAGTGGTGGGTGAAGAAGTTGACGTAGATGGCGGCCGCCAGGACAGCCGTCACCCACCGGCGGGGGTAGCGGGTGAACCCGAGGTCGAAGAGCCGATACACGCGCACCATGTACGAGCCGACGGCCGCATACATGAAACCGCTGAACAACGGGACACCGCCGATGCGGAGAATGCCGTCGGCCGCGTACGCCCAGGAGCCGACGTCGGTCTTGAACAGCTCCATCGCGGTGCCGGTGATGTGGAAGAGCACGATCACCCAGAGTTCCCGTCCACTCTCGAGGCGGAACACGAGCATCGCCACCTGGATCAGGACGGCCGCGATCGTCAGTGCATCGTTGCGGGCCAGTGCCGCGTCGTCGGGATACCAGAGGCGGGCCGCGACGATCACCACCAGCAAGGCTGCCCCGAACACGCACGCCCATGCCTGTTTCAGCACGAACACGACGAACTCGGCGAGCCCGGCACGGAAGCCCGAGGTCGGCACCGCACGGAGGAGTCGGCGAGCGGTCGCATCGACGCGGCGCTCCAGCGAGGTGGCACGTTGCATGCCTCGGACCGTATCGGTCCGTTTCGACAGAACGCCGGGAGACCGCCGACAGTCCCCCGGAGTCAGGGACGCCGCGGGCCGGAGCCGGAGGCGCGATCGATGATCCGGGCGACCATGTCCGTCGCGGTGGTGTTCTCCCCCGGCACGTTCGGTTTTCCGGTGCCGTGGTAATCGCTGGACCCGGTGACGATGAGGTCGTGCCGAGCTGCCAGCTCGCGCAGCAGCTTCTTGCCGGCGGTCGTGTTCTCCCGGTGGTCCACCTCGAACCCGGCCAGCCCCGCGTCGACCAGACGCTCGATGTACGGCACCGGCATCATCCGGTCCCGGCCGGCCGTGACCGGATGGGCGATGATCGCCACACCTCCCGCCTGGGTGATCAGTCGCACGGCGGTCAGCGGGTCCGGGGCGTAGTGCGGCTCGTAGTACCCCTCCCGCGGGTGGAGGATGCCGTCGAAGGCCTCGCCCCGATCACGCACGATGCCGCGCGCCACCAGTGCGTCGGCGATGTGCGGGCGGCCGACGGTCGCGTCGAGCGTGGTCTGGGCCAGGACGTCGTCCCAATGCAGGTCATAGTCGCGGCCGATGTTGCGGACGATGCGCTCCGCTCTCCCGATGCGGTCGTTCCGGATCCGGTCGGTCTCGGCCCGCAGCGCCGCGTCGTCCGGATCGAAGAGGTAGCCGAGCACGTGCACGCTGCGCCACTCGTGCTTGGCGGAGAGCTCCATCCCGGGAAGGAAGGTCATGCCCAGGGCGACGGCGGCGTCCCCGGCCTCCGTCCAGCCCGTGGTGCGGTCGTGGTCCGTGAGCGCGGCGGTCCGCACGCCGTGTCGATGCGCCTGTCTCATGACCTCGCCCGGCGCCTCGGTGCCATCGGAGTGGTTGGAGTGCAGGTGCAGATCGGCGGGACCGGCGGGCGGAACGGGCATCCTCCGAGCGTACCGAGCGCCGACGCGCGTGGCGCGGATTCCGGGACCCCGATCGCGGCGACGGGCCGGGCGCGAGGCAGGGACTTCACAGGCGACGCTTCTAGGCTGAAGGGGATGTTTCGACTCCTGGGGATCCTGCTCACCGTGCTCTTCGCGATCGCGACGGCGGTCGTGGTGTGGCCGCAGTTCTTCAACCTCGAGCAGACGTACCCGTTCGCGCAGCTCGTCGCCGCCCGCGGGCTCGTGCTCGGTGGGTTCCTGATCATCGCGGTGCTGGCGCTGCTGCTCCTGCTCGCCCGGCCGCTGCGCGGCTTCGCGGCGTCCATCCTGATCGTCGCCCTGCTCGGTGCCGGCGCGACCGGGGTGATCGGAGCGACGCGGGGGTTCGGCGTGACCGCCCTTCCCGAGCGAACCGACACGAGCCTGCGGGTGCTCACCTGGAACACCGCGGGTGAGGCCGTCTCCGCCGAGCAGATCGCCCAGGAGATCCTGGAGCAGGAAGCCGACGTGGTGGCGCTGCCCGAGACCACCGAGGAGGTCGGCGAGCGGATCGCGCTCATGCTCCGCGAACAGGGGCATCCGATGTGGGTGCACCACGTGCAGTTCCGCCCGGACGTGGAGGACGGCCCGCAATCGTGGCAGACGACGGTCCTCGTGGCCCCCGAGCTCGGCGAGTACTCCGTCATCGAGTCGTCGAAGGACGGGAGCAACAACACCGGATCCGTGCCCAGCGCCGTGCTGATGCCGATCGACGGCGATGGCCCCACGATCGTCGCCGTGCACGCCGTCGCGCCGCGCACGGAGGAGATGCAGCAGTGGCAGAGCGATCTGCAGTGGATCGCCGACCAGTGCCCCGCGGGTGACTTCATCCTCGCCGGCGACTTCAACGCCACTGTCGATCACATGGCCTCCCTCGGCGTCGACGGCGGCGACATGGGGTACTGCCGCGACGCTGCCTCGCGGACCGGGAACGGGATGTCCGGAACCTGGCCGAGCTCGTTCCCTGCCCTCGCCGGCGCCCCCATCGACCACGTGATGGCGTCCCCCAACTGGCGGCCCACGGGGTCCGCTGTCCTCGAAGATGCCGGCGGGAGCGATCATCGCGCCCTCATCGTGCAGCTCGAGCCGACCGGCTGATCCGCGCTTGGCGCGTCCAGGTGAGAGACTGGACGGATGAGCACCGGAGAAAACGACACCATCGCTGACGAGACCGTCGAAGCCCCCGTCGAGAACAGCTCGACCAATCGCAAGCAGCCCTTCCCGCAGGGGTTCCTCGACACCATCTCCACCGGGTGGGCCGAGCGTCCGGATACCCTGCCCGCGCCGCGCGCCCAGGCCGCGTACGCCGAGCGCCGCCGGGCCGCCGTCTCGGCCGCATTCCCCGGCAAGCGGCTCGTGATCCCCGCCGGCTCGCTCAAGCAGCGCAGCAACGACACCGACTACGTCTTCCGCGCGCACTCCGCCTTCGCGCACCTCACCGGCTGGGGGTCCGACGCGGAGCCGGACTCGGTGCTCGTCTTCGAGCCGACGGACGACGGGCACGACGTCACGCTCTACTTCCGCGAGCGCGCCGACCGCACGACGACGGAGTTCTACGCCGACGCCACGGTGGGCGAGTTCTGGATCGGTCCGCGTCCGTCGCTGGACGGCGTCGCCGCCGACCTGCAGGTGGCCACGGCGCACCTGCACGAGTTCTCCCCGCTCGACGGCGAGCTCGTCCTCGAGGAGGACGAGTCCCTCACCCGTTTCGTCTCGGAGCTGCGTCTCATCAAGGACGACTTCGAGATCGCCGAGATGCGTCGGGCCGTGGAGATCACCGCACGCGGCTTCGACGACATCATCCGCGAGCTCCCGGCCGCGGTCGCGCACGCCCGAGGAGAGCGCGTCGTCGAGGGAGTCTTCCATCGGCGCGCCCGCGAGGATGGAAACGGCGAGGGCTACGACACGATCGCCGCGTCCGGGCCGCACGCCTGCTACCTGCACTGGACGCGCAACGACGGCACGGTCATCCCCGGAGACCTCATCCTCGTCGACGCGGGTGTCGAGGCCGACAGCCTGTACACCGCCGACATCACCCGCACGCTGCCGGTGTCCGGGACGTTCACCGAGGTGCAGCGCCGCGTCTACGAGACGGTGCGGGAGGCGGCCGACGCCGCCCTCGCCGCGGCGAAGGTCGGCGCCCGCTTCCGCGACGTCCACGCGGCGGCCATGTCCGTGATCGCCGCCCGCACCGCGGAGTGGGGCCTGCTCCCGGTCACCGCCGAGGAAGCTCTGGACGCGGACAAGGGCGGCCAGCATCGGCGCTACATGGTGCACGGCACGTCGCACCACCTCGGCATCGACGTGCACGACTGTGCGCAGGCGCGCCGCGAGATGTACTACGACGGCATCCTCACCCCGGGCATGGTCTTCACGATCGAACCGGGGCTGTACTTCCAGATCGACGACCTCACGGTACCCGCCGAGCTGCGCGGCATCGGCGTCCGGATCGAGGACGACATCCTGATGACCGAGGACGGCCCGGTCAACCTCTCCGCGGACATCCCCCGCACGGCCGATGAGGTCGAGGCGTGGATGGCCCGTCTGCAGCGCTGAGCTCGGACCGCAGCCGCTGAGCCGAGGCTGGGGAGGACGGAGGGCCGCCGCTCTCCCCAGACCGGCGGCCCGTTCCCCCTCTGCGGAGACGAAGGTCGACCAGGGGCCTCCCCCGAGGATCCCTGGAGCCACCCCCGGCATGGTGCCCGTGCCGGTGCCGTGTCTCCCCCCGAAGACCTGCGGCCGCCTCCCACGGAAGAGATGCGGGAGCCGGCCGTTCATTACGCGGTTCGGCCGGTTTCTCCGATTCGGAGGAGGATCAGCCCCGTCGTGCTGCGACGAAGGCGTCCACAACGGACGCGATGTCCGCGCCGACCTCGGCAGGGGGCCGCCGGTGCCCCTTCACCTCGAAGGAGTGCCCGCCGCCCTCGACCCAGTGCACCCGGGCGTCCTGGCAGCCGGCGACGGCGTCGTCGAGCTGGGCGATCGGCTGGATGAACGGATCCGCCGTGCCCTCGATGAACAGCTGCGGGACCGTGATCGACGGCAGATGGGCGACCCGGGGCTTGTCCGGGCGGCCGGGCGGATGGAGCGGGTAGCCGAGATAGACGAGGCCCTCCACGACGAGGCCCTCTGCCACGGCCTGGGAGGCCATGCGCCCGCCATAGGACTTCCCGGTGGCCCACACGGCGGCTCGTGGCGCTCGCGCGCGGGCCTCGGCGACCACAGCGTGCCACGTCGCGACGGCGTGCGCGGCCGGACCGGGCATGCGGCGTCCCTGCTCGGCGTACGGGAAGCTGAAGCGCAGCGTCGTGTACCCGAGCGCCACGAGTGCGCGGTCGTACCCGACGAGGAAGGGGTGGTCCTTCCCCGCTCCGGCCCCGTGGGCGATCAGGACGACATCGTCACCGGTGCCCGGCGTCCAGTCGGCGGACACCGTCGTCGTACCGGTCGGCAGTGCGACCTCGATGCGGACCGGCGTGGGCTCCGGGGTCACCGCACCGATCCGGGGGTGCCGGTCTCCGGGTCGGCGGGTCGCGGCGGAAGTCCCGGTTCGGGCGCGGGCTCAGGCGCCGGTGCAGGCTCAGGCGCCGGGGCAGGCTCAGGCGCCGGTGCGGGCTCAGGCGAGGGCTGGGGAGAGCCGGCCGGGATCCGCTCGCCGTACTTCGGCGGCTCGTCCAGGTTCACCGGCGGACGCACCGGGGCGACGCGCTGCGCACCGAGGACCTGGCGCGCCTTCGCCAGCGAACCGGGCTGCACGGTCACCTCGTAGTGATCCGCGGCGAACTGCGTCACGCTCGCGAAGTCCCGACGGCGGCGCACGATCGCGTAGGTGATCAGGCTCAGCAGCATGCCCACGGCGACGCCGATGAGGACGAAGCCGACGAACAGCTGGATCGGCACCTCGGGATTGCCGAGGACGAGGATCGCCGAGAGGAACAGGCCGATGAGGATGCCGTTGATCGCTCCCGACCGTGCGGCCGCAGCATAGCCGAGCCGTCCGGTCACCCGCTCGACCGTCCGCACGCTCTGACCGACGATCGCGATGTCGCGCGCGGGGACCTCTCCGGCGATCAGTTTCGACACCGCCTTCTGCGCGCTCTCGTAGTCGCGCATGGAGGCGACGATCTCACCGGTGTCCGTGCCGCTCGCGGGGCGATTCAGCATGCTCATCCGGCTATTCTTCCACGTCGTGCCCCGCGTCCGGCCGAGCGACCGCCGCGACCGCCGTCCCGGCACGCCGCGGGCTACGCTGGTCGAGTGAGCACACAACGGGTTTTCGCCGCGCGCCTGGCCGGGTGCGCCGTCTTCGATCCCGTCGGCGACCGGCTCGGCAAGGTCCGGGACGTCGTCGTCGTGTATCGAAGTACCGCGGCCCCGCGCGTGATCGGACTGGTCGTGGAGATCCCCGGCCGCCGCCACGTGTTCCTCTCGATCGGTAGAGTCACATCCATCAGGTCCGGACAGGTCATCACCACCGGGCTCATCAACGTCCGTCGCTTCTCGCCGCGCGCCGGCGAGGTGCGCGTCCTCGCGGAGATGCTCGGCCGACGCGTGAGCCTCACGGACGGAAGCGGCACTGCCGTCATCGAGGATGTCGCGATCGAGCCCAACCGCCTCGGCGAGTGGGCGATCAGCCAGCTCTTCCTGCGCCGACCGAAGACCGGGGCGTCGCCGTTCGCCAAGGGCCCGACGACGTTCGCCGCCTGGAGCGAGGTCACCGAGGAGCACGCACCGGGCGAATCGCAGTCCGCCGAGCAGCTCGTCGCCTCCTATTCGGAGCTGCACGCCGCCGACCTCGCCAACACGCTCCTCGACCTCCCCCAGCAGCGGATGATCGAGGTCGCGGAGGAACTCTCCGACGACCGCCTCGCCGACGCCCTGGAGGAGATGCCGGAAGACGAGCAGGTGCACATCCTCGACCGCCTCGGCGAGGAGCGCGCGGCCGACATCCTCGATCAGATGGAACCGGACGACGCCGCCGACCTCCTCGCCCAGCTCCCGCCCGCCCAGCTGGAGCAGCTGCTCCAGCGGATGGAGCCGGAGCGCGCCGAGGACGTGCGGATGCTGCTGCGCTACGGCCCCGACACGGCCGGCGGTCTGATGACCCCGGAGCCGATCATCCTGTCTGCCGACGCCACGGTCGCGGAGGCGCTCGCGCTCATCCGCCGCCATGAGCTGCACCCGGCCCTCGCCGCGGCCGTGTTCGTCACGCTCCCGCCGTTCGAGACGCCGACCGGCCGGCTGCTCGGCCTCGTGCACTTCCAGCGGATGCTGCGCTATCCACCGCACGAGCGGCTCGGCGCCATCCTCGACGACAGCCTCGAGCCGGTGCCCGTCACCGCCTCCGCCGCCGAGGTCGCCCGCATGCTCGCCAGCTACGACCTCGTCTCGCTGCCCGTGATCGACGCAGCCCACCGCCTCGTCGGCGCGATCAGCATCGACGACGTGCTCGACTACCTGCTGCCGGACGACTGGCGCACTCACGACAGCGACGATGTGACTCCGCCCGTGACGGAGGCGCGCTGATGGCGCGCAAGGAGCGGGCCGCCCGCCTCGACGCGCCTGGACGGACGAGCACCCGCCCCCGCTCCACCTCCCGCGACCGCTTCGGACGCTTCACGGAGTGGGTCGCCCGCGCCATGGGCACCCCGGCGTTCCTCGTCATCCTCAGCCTCTTCTGCATCCTCTGGATCGGCTGGAACACGCTGATGCCGCACGAGGTGCGCTTCGACGACGCCGCGCTGGGCTTCACCGCGCTCACCCTCATGCTGTCACTGCAGGCCTCGTACGCCGCGCCGCTCATCCTCCTCGCGCAGAACCGCCAGGACGACCGCGACCGCGTGCAGATCGAGCAGGACCGGCAGCGCGCCGAGCGGAACCTCGCGGACACCGAGTATCTCGCCCGCGAGATCGTCGCGCTGCGGATGTCGCTGGAAGAGCGCAACGCGCAGGTGGTCACCCGCGACGTGCTGCGGCAGGAGCTCCGTGCCCTGCTGGCCGAGCTGGGCGACGCCGAGGAGAAGCCCGCGGGCGGCACCGCCTCATGACCGCGGCCGAGAACGTCAGGGCCGCGGTGGCGGCGGTGACCGATCCGGAGCTGCGGCGACCGATCGGCGACCTCGACATGGTGCGCGACATCTCGGTCGAGGACGGGGTGGCGCGTGTGGGCATCGTGCTGACAATCGTCGGATGCCCCGCCGCCGACCGCATCGAGCGCGACGTGCGCGGTGCCGCGGCCGCGGTCCCCGGGGTCACGGACGTCGAGGTCGAGGTGGGGGTGATGACCCCGGCCGAGCGCAAGGCCCTCACCGAGCGGCTTCGCGCGGGACGCCCGGCACGGCACATGCCCTTCGGGCCGGATTCCCTCACCCGCGTGATCCTCGTCTCCAGCGGCAAGGGCGGCGTCGGCAAGTCGACGGTCACCGCGAACCTCGCGGTCGCCCTCGCCGACCAGGGCCTCGCCGTCGGCCTGGTGGATGCGGACGTGCACGGCTTCTCGATCCCCGGACTGCTCGGCATCCCCGCCGGCACGCAGCCGACGCGCATCGACGACCTCATGCTGCCGCCGGTCGCCCACGGGGTGAAGACCATCTCCATCGGGATGTTCCTCCGCGACGGGGAGTCCGTCGTGGCCTGGCGCGGACCGATGCTGCACCGCACGGTCTCGCAGTTCCTCACCGACGTCTTCTTCGGCGACCTCGACGTCCTGCTCATCGACATGCCGCCGGGCACCGGCGACATCGCCATCTCGATCGGGCAGCTCCTCCCGCACGCCGAGGTGCTCGTGGTCACCACTCCCCAGGCAGCGGCCTCCGACGTGGCCATCCGCAGCGGACTCGTGGCGCGCCAGACCGGTCAGCGCGTGATCGGCGTGATCGAGAACATGTCCGCGTACACCCTCCCCGACGGCACCGTCGTCGACCTGTTCGGTGCGGGCGGCGGTGCAGCGGTCGCGGAGGCGCTGTCCGAGCCCGGCGCGCCGGTGCCGCTGCTGGCCTCCATCCCGCTCAGTCCGGCACTCCGTCAGGGCGGGGACGAGGGCGTCCCGGTCGTCACCTCCGCGCCGGACGACGCCGCCGCGCAGGCGATCCGGACGATGGCCGCCGGCCTCGCCCGACGGGGCCGTGGCCTCGCCGGACGCTCGCTGCCGATGTCGATCGGATGAGGCCGCGTGGAAGGATGGACGGATGCCGCACCGTTCTGTGACCGTGGATGAGAGCCTGCTGCGGCGGATGGCACGTGACGCCGCCGTGTACTCCCTGACCAGACCCGTCGCGATCGTGATGTGGGTCGCACTCGCCGCCGGACTGGTCCTCTCCGTCTTCACGCTCAACGCCCTCCTCTCCCGCGGAGCGGAGGTCAGCACGATCGTCGCCTGGCTGCCCGCCATGACGGTGGCGCTGGGTGCCTACGCGGTGATCCTGACCACCTCGAGCGCCCGCAGGGCCGTCCGTACCGCGATGCCGGTCGAGAGCGTGGTCTGGGTCGCGCTGGACGAGGACAGGCTGCAGCTGGGAAGCGATCGCCGCCGCTCCGAGATCCCGTACCGCACGTTCCAGAGCCTCCGTGTCGGCAGGGACGCCGTGATCTTCAAGGTGCGCGACTCCTCGGTCGCGACCGCCATCCCGCGCTCGCTCTTCAGCGACGAGGAGCTGGCGATGCTGCGGGCCCGGATCTCCTGAACGGACGACTCAGGTCGCCTCGGTGTCGAACGGCGGTCGGTTCTCCGCGCTGAAGGTCGGCGGCGCGGTGCGCGGGGCCACCGGCTCCGCGATCGTCGCGGTCGCCTGGGCGGGGGTCGCGGGCTCCGGCTCCTCCAGGAGCGCGTCGCGGATGATGCGCCGGGGGTCGTACTGCCGCGGGTCCAGCTTGCGCCAGTCCACGTCGTCGAGTTCCGGACCCATCTCCTCGCGGACGCGGGACTTCGTGTCGCGGATGTACTCGCCGGCCTTGCGCACGATGCTCGCGAAGGCCTCCGCGGCACGCGGCAGACGCTCGGGGCCGATGATCAGCACTGCGATCAGGCCGATGAGCAGCAGCTTCTCGAAGGTGAGGCCGAACGTCATGTGACCAGGCTACCGCCGCGCCTGCGGGCTCTGCGCGCGGTGAGCGAATACCCTGGACACATCAGCCATGCACGCAGGGAGAGGCAGGTCATGAGCGAGCACGACGCCAACGCGCGCTTCCTTCGCGAGTCCATCGTCGAGCCGGAGACCATCGCCCGCGCTCGCGCCCACGCCGTGGAGCTGGGGGCGGCCCCGATCAGCGCCGTCGTCGGCTCGCAGATCGCCGTGCTCGCCGCCGCGGGCACCGCCCGCTCCATCGTCGAGATCGGAACCGGCGCCGGCGTCTCCGGACTCTGGCTGCTGCGCGGGGCCCCGAACGCGGTGCTGACCTCGATCGACAACGAGCCCGAGCACCTCGCCGCCGCCCGCCAGGCGTTCGCGGACGCGAAGGTGCCCGCCACCCGCGCGCGGTTCATCGCCGGGCGCGCGATCGACGTGCTCCCCCGCATGAACGAGGCGTCGTACGACATCGTCCTCGTCGATGCCGACCCGGAGAACGTCATCGAGTACGTCTCGCACGGACTCCGTCTCGCCCGTACCGGTGGCCTGGTGCTCGTGCCCCGCATCCTCGCCGGCGGCCGCGTGGCCGACCCTGTCCAGCGCGACGACATCACCGTCGCCTATCGATCGCTGGTCCAGGAGACGCAGGAGTCGTCGGCGGTGCTGGCGACCGTCTCCCCCGCGGGCGAGGGCCTGCTGCAGCTGATCCGCCTCGACGACCGCGCCTGAGCAGACGCCCCGGACGCGAAGAGGGCGGGGGATCCGCGATCCCTCGCCCTCTGCGGTCGCGCTTCCGCGGACCGGGTTCGATCAGGCCGGGGCCACGACGGCACCGAGCACGTCGTGAAGCTCCTTGGCCTCGGCGTCGTTCACGGAGACGACCAGGCGGCCTCCTCCTTCGAGCGGAACACGCACGATGATGAGTCGTCCCTCTTTCACGGCCTCCATGGGTCCGTCTCCGGTCCTCGGCTTCATCGCTGCCATCGTGGCTCCCTTTCCTCCGGTGGTATGGGACGAGTTTATCGGGTGCGACCGCGCCGTGGACGACGCGGGGACACAATCCGCTCCCCCGCGTCGTCAGGGCACCTGCCAGAACGTGCTGCCGAGGGCATACACGTGGTAGATCCACACCCACTGGCCGACGAGGCACAGTGCCAGCACCCCGAGGCGCCAGATTCGTGAGCGGGGCACCGCGACGGCACCCCACGCCGGGCTGAGCGGCAGCAGCAGGCGGAAGGTGCTCGACTGCGGGAAGAACACCGCGAGCAGGTAGAGCAGGTAGCTCGCGCTCCAGAGACGGAGGTCGGGGCCGAGCGCCCGCACCTGCGGGGACAGCAGCAGCGCGGCGGCCGCCGCGACCACGAGCACGATGAGCGCGACCGGCCCCCAGCCGGCCGGCAGGCCCCACAGCTCGAACCAGAACTGCGATGCCTGCACCCATCCCTCGAAGGGCACGAAGCCCTCGACGCCGCCGGCGATCCAGTGTCGTCGCCAAGCGAGCTCGGTGGCGAGGTAGGCGCCGGGGTCGCCGGTCACGACACCGGCGATCAGCTGCCAAGCGAACCCGGTGGCGGTCGCGAGCGCACCGAGGGCGACGATGTGCACGACCTCTCGGGCGCCCAGCGGATCGGTGCGGCGATTCCTCCAGCGGAGGATGCCGTGCAGGCCGAGGTACAGGGCGAAGGCGAGCACCCCGGGGCGGGTGAACCCCAGCACCGGGATGAGCACGTACAGCCACGCGTACTTCCGCCGGATCGTCGCATCCAGCGCGAGGAAGAGCAGCAGCAGGAAGAGCGTCTCCGCGTAGCCGACCTGGAAGAGGGCGGCCAGCGGTCCGGACGCGAAGAAGACGACGGCCCACAGCGCCGCCGCGTTCCCGATGCGGTCGTGGAGCAGACGATGCAGGGCGAGACAGGCCAGGTAGCCGGCTCCGAGCGAGAGCACGAGAGCGCCCGCGCCCCAGGATCCGAGCACGAAGCCCAACGCCTTCGCGGCATACGCGAACACGGGCATGAACGCCCAGGCGTTCTCTGCCACCTTCCCGTCGTCGGTCAGCGGAAGGTCGGTGGGATAGCCGTGCACCGCCACCTGCCAGTACCACTGCGCATCCCACCCGAGGACGAAGTCCACGAGCCCGGCGTCGCCGCCGAAGCGAGAGAACACCGTGGACAGGGAGGCAGCGGCGATGAGGAATCCGGTCGTCACGACCCGTGCGAGGACGTAGACGATGCCGATGCGCAGAGCCAGCGGCATCCGCGCCCAGCGCCGTGCGAGCGTCAGTGCGACGTCAGCCATGCGCGCAGACCCCGCTCGACGGCGTCGATCTGGGCGAGCGGCACACGCTCCTCGTCGTGATGGGCGAGATGCGGATCGCCCGGCCCGTAGTTCACGGCCGGGATGCCGAGGGCCGAGAAGCGCGCCACGTCGGTCCAGCCGTACTTCGGCTGCGGCTCCGCACCGACAGCCGCGACGAACCGGCGCGCGATGTCCGCGTCCAGGCCGGGGCGGGCGCCCTCGGCGGCATCTGTGATCTCGACGTCGAATCCGGCGAGGACCGCTCGGACGTGAGCCTCGGCGTCGGCCGCGGACTTGCTCGGCGCGAAGCGGTAGTTGACCTCGACCTCGCAGGCGTCCGGGATGACGTTGCCCGCGACTCCTCCCGCGATGCGGACCGCGCTGAGCCCCTCCCGATAGAGCAGGCCCTCGACCATCACCTCGCGCGCCCGGTACTCGGACAGTCGGGTGAGGATGGGGGCCGCGCGATGGATCGCGTTCTCGCCGATCCAGGCCCTGGCGCTGTGCGCGCGGACGCCCGTGGTCCGCACGATCGCCCGCAGCGTGCCGTTGCACCCGCCTTCGACCTGACCGTTCGACGGCTCCCCGAGGATGGCGAAGTCGGCCTGGAACAGGTCGGGTCGTGCCGCGGCGAGAAGTCCGAGGCCGTTCAGGGACGCCGCGACCTCCTCGTTGTCGTACCACATCCAGGTCACGTCGATCGCGGGGTCGGTGAGCTCGGCGGCGAGCTTGAGCTGCACCGCGACCCCCGCCTTCATGTCGACGGTGCCCCTTCCCCACAGATACGGCACGCCGTCGATCTCGATGTCGCGCGTGGGCAGGTTGTCGTTGAGGGGCACGGTGTCGATGTGCCCGGCGATCGCGACGCGCTGCGCCCGACCGAGATCCGTGCGGGCGACGACCGTGTTGCCGTGCCGGATGACCTCCAGGTGCGGCAGACCGGACACGGCCTCCTCGATCAGGTCGGCGAGTGTCTTCTCGTCGCCGGAGACACTCGGGACGTCGCAGATCGCGCGGGTGATGTCGGCGGAGGACGCGGTCAGATCGAGCACCATGCCCCCAGCCTACTGATGCCCGTCATGCGGGACGGGACACCGTCGTCGGCGCGATACCGTGGAGGCATGAGCGACGCACGATCTGTCTGGGGACTCGGCCTGACGACCACCGCGAGCGACGGCACGGTCCTCGACGCGTGGTACCCGGAGGTCCGCTCCTCCACGCCGTCCGAGGCCGAGGTCGCCGCCGCGCGCACCGCGCTCGACGCGCAGACCGGTCCGGACGAGCGCCGCGACGTCACCCTCGCGGTGGTCGAGCTCACGATCGACCTGGACGCGGCCCCGACCTCCACCGCGGACGCCTATCTGCGCCTGCACGCGCTGTCGCACCTGCTCGTGCGGCCGAACACCCTCAACCTCGACGGCATCTTCGGTCACCTGCCGAACGTCGCCTGGACCAATGCCGGCCCGCTGCTCCCCGCCGATGCCGCACGCCTGCGCCCGCAGCTTCAGCGCGCCGGGATCCAGATCCAGGGCCTGGACAAGTTCCCTCGTCTCACCGACTACGTGCAGCCCGCCGGGGTACGCATCGCCGACGCCTCGCGCGTACGGCTCGGCGCCCACCTCTCCCCCGGCACCACGGTCATGCACGAGGGCTTCGTCAACTTCAATGCGGGCACCCTCGGCGCCTCGATGGTCGAGGGGCGCATCTCGCAGGGCGTGGTGGTCGGCGACGGCAGCGACATCGGCGGCGGCGCCTCGATCATGGGCACGCTCTCCGGCGGCGGGTCGCATCGCGTGTCGATCGGCGCCCGTACGCTTCTCGGCGCGAACGCCGGCATCGGCATCTCCCTCGGCGACGACTGCGTCGTGGAGGCCGGGCTCTACGTCACCGCCGGGACGAAGATCGTGCTCGCCGACGGTCCCGCGACGGCCGATGGCGGACGCAAGACCGTCAAGGGCGCCGACCTCTCGGGCCAGGACGGCCTGCTCTTCCGTCGCAACTCGCTCACGGGCGCGGTCGAGGCCGTCCGTCGGGCCGGCGTCGGCGTGACGCTCAACGAAGCGCTCCACGCCTGACAGCCCACCTGCAGCCTTCGACCGGTCTCCGCTGGTAGACTGGGGTCGTTGCCCGCGCCGCCGGCCGGTCAGCATCGTCGTCGTCTAGGGGTCTCCGAGGACCGAAGCGAGCGCCCGCGCTCCCCTCTCCAGCCCGAACTGGCCATTCGCACGGCGAACGGACGCGCACTCGCTGCGTCTTCGCCCACCTCACCCCACTATCCCGCGCCGTTCTCGTGCGCTGACGGAGTTCTCTGCATGCCTTCCTTCCTCGAGCTCGGCGTCCCCGCCGAGCTCGCCACCGTTCTCGCCGCCTCCGGAAAGACCGAGGCGTTCGCGATCCAGCGTGACACCCTGCCCGACTCGCTCGCCGGCCGTGACCTCCTCGGTCGCGGACGCACGGGCAGCGGCAAGACCATCGCCTTCGCGCTCCCGCTCGTCGCCCGCCTGGCGGCCTCCGGCCACAAGCGCCGGTCCGGCCTGCCCCGCGGCCTCGTGCTCGCCCCCACCCGCGAGCTGGCCACCCAGATCGCCGCGACCGTCGCCCCGCTCGCCGAGGCCGTCGGCCTTCGCGTCACCACTGTGTTCGGCGGCGTCAGCCAGCGTCCGCAGGAGCAGGCGCTGCAGGGCGGCGTCGACATCGTCGTCGCCTGCCCCGGCCGCCTGGAAGACCTCATGAAGCAGCAGGTCGTGCGCCTCAGCGCCATCGAGGTCACCGTGCTCGACGAGGCCGACCACATGGCCGACCTCGGCTTCCTCCCCGGCGTCACCCGCATCCTCTCGGCGACGCCCGCCGACGGTCAGCGCCTGCTGTTCAGCGCCACGCTCGACCGCGGCATCGACACCCTCGCCCGCCGGTTCCTCACGAACGCCGTCAGCCACGAGGTCGACGAGGCGAGCGTGCCCGTCGGCGAGATGACCCACCGGGTGCTCGTCGTCGACTCCCCCGAGAACAAGACCGTGCTGGTGCGCGACCTCGCCTCGGGCACCGGTCGTCGCATCCTCTTCACGCGCACCAAGCACCAGGCGAAGAAGCTCGCGAAGCAGCTCACCGCCGCCGGGATCCCCGCCGTCGACCTGCATGGCAACCTCTCCCAGAACGCACGCGAGCGCAACCTCGGCGCCTTCTCCACCGACCCGGCCGACGGGGGCGTCCGCGTCCTCGTCGCGACCGATGTCGCGGCCCGCGGTGTGCACGTCGACAACGTCGACCTCGTCGTCCACGTCGACCCGCCCGTCGAGCACAAGGCCTACCTGCACCGCTCGGGCCGCACGGCGCGAGCCGGGGCGGCGGGCACCGTCGTCACCGTGGTCCTGCCCGAGCAGCGCCGCGACGTGAAGGATCTCCTGCGCAAGGCCGCGATCACGGCACCGCTGGAGAACCTCACCGCCGACGCCGTGACCGAGCTCGTCCCCGAGCGTGCTCCGCACGTGCGCCCGGCTCCCCCGCAGCCGCAGCAGCAGCGCTCCGCGAAGCAGCGGCCGGCGGGCGGCGAGAAGAGCACCGCGACCACCCCGCCGTCCCGCCGTCGCCGTCGCCCGCGCTCCGCGGGCCAGGGCGGCGCGCCGGGCTCGCAGCGTCAGGGCGGCCTGGGCCGTCAGGGCTCGCGCGGCGCGCAGGGACGCTGATCCCGGCTCACGCCCCACAATGGCGAAGGCCCCCTCGCACTCCGGTGCGAGGGGGCCTTCGGCGTCTGCGGTGCCGCGCTCAGCGCGTCGGGAACGCGCGCTCCGGCGACCCGGTGTAGAGCTGCTGCGGACGGCCGATCTTCGTCTGCGGGTCGAGCTGCAGCTCGCGCCACTGCGCGAGCCAGCCGGGAAGGCGACCGATCGCGAACAGCACCGTGAACATGCGCGTGGGGAAGCCCATCGCCTTGTAGATCACGCCCGTGTAGAAATCGACGTTCGGATACAGGCGCCGCTCACGGAAGTAGTCGTCTGCGAGGGCGATCTCCTCGAGCTCCTTCGCGAGGTCCAGGAGCGGGTCGGTGACGCCGAGCGAGCTCAGCACCTCGTCTGCGGCCTCCTTGACGAGCTTGGCGCGCGGGTCGTAGTTCTTGTAGACCCGGTGCCCGAAGCCCATGAGCTTCACGCCCTCTTCCTTGTTCTTCACCCGCTCGACGAACCGGGAGACACTCTGACCCGAGTCGCGGATCTGGCCGAGCATCGTGAGGACGGCCTCGTTCGCGCCGCCGTGCAGGGGCCCGGAAAGCGCCTGGATGCCCGCCGAGACGGAGGCGAACTGGTTGGCCCCCGTCGAGCCGACGAGACGGACGGTGGAGGTCGAGGCGTTCTGCTCGTGGTCCTCGTGCAGGATCAGCAGCAGCTCGAGGGCCTTCACCATGGTCGGGTTGATCTCGTACGGCTCGGAGTTCACGCCGAAGTTCAGCTTCAGGAAGTTCTCCACGAAGCCGAGCGAGTTGTCCGGGTAGAGGAACGCCTGGCCGACGCTCTTCTTGTGCGCGTAGGCGGCGATGACCGGAAGCTTGGCGAGCATGCGGATGGTGTTCAGCTCGACGTGCTCGGGGTTGTGCGGGTCGGTCTGGCCCTCGTAGTACGTCGACAGGGCCGCGACGGCGGAGGACAGCACCGACATGGGGTGCGCGGTGTGCGGCAGCGCCGAGAAGAAGCGCTTGAGGTCCTCGTGCAGCAGCGTGTGGCGGCGGATCTTCTCGTCGAACTCCGCCAGCTCGACGGCCGACGGCAGCTCGCCGTAGATGAGCAACCACGCGACCTCGAGGTAGCTGGTACTGCCGGCGAGCTGCTCGATCGGGTAGCCGCGGTAGCGCAGGATGCCCTTGTCGCCGTCGATGAACGTGATGTCCGACTTCGTGGAGGCGGTGTTGACGAAGCCGTAGTCGAGACCGGTGTAACCGGTCTGACGGGTCAGCGTCGAGAAGTCGATGCTGTCGTGGCCCGCGGTACCGCGCACCAGGGGGAATTCGGCGGTGGTCTCGCCGATCGTCAGCTTCGCCGTCTGGTCTGCCGCAGCGCTCACGCGGACCTCCTCCTTCTGTCTGATCGCCCCGGCGTCGCGGGCGTCAGCAAGTTCTTGATCAAGCCGGAACTGGCGATCTCTCGGGCGCCGAGCGCCTGGCCGGGTGCCGACCGAATCGCCTTTACAGCCTAGTCGTCGCGCAGGCCTACTGTGACAACGGCCAAAGAGATCGGCGCAACAGGGAGGGTTCCTACAGAACCGCGTCGCGCAGGCGCCGAGCCGCCTCGGCTACGCGGTCGCTCGGCGCCGTCAGCGACAGCCGCACGTGCTCAGGCGACGAGGCGCCGTAGAAGTGCCCGGGGCCCGCGAGGATCCCGAGGTCCGCGAGACGCGCCATCGACTCCCAGGCGTCGCGCCCCTCGGTCGCCCAGAGGTAGAGCCCGGCCTGCGAGCCGTCGATGCGGAAGCCGGCGTCCTCGACGGCGGGAAGCAGCAGCGCCCGCCGCTCACGGTAGAGCTCCTTCTGCGCCGCCACGTGAGCCTCGTCCCCGAGGGCGACGGCCATCGCCCGCTGGACGGGCGCGGGCGGCATGAGGCCGAGGTGCTTGCGTGCGGTGAGGAGTTCGCCGACCACGCGGGCGCAGCCGGCGACGAAGGCCGCCCGGTAGCCGGCGAGGTTGGACTGCTTGCTCAGAGAGTAGACGCTGAGGAGGTTCGCCCGCGTGCCGCCGGTCACCCGGGGGTCGAGCACCGACGGGATGGGCTCCTCGGCCCACGGACCGTCCCATCCCAGTTCGGCGTAGCACTCGTCGCTCGCCAGCACGGCCCCCAGCTCACGCGCCCGCTGCACGGCCGCGGAGAGCTCCTCGACGGTCCACGTGCGACCGTCCGGGTTGCCCGGGCTGTTGATCCAGATGAGCCGCGCCCCCTCCGGCCATTCCGTCGGGTCGTCGGCCGCGACAGGCGTCTCTCCCGCGACCCGCGCGCCGACGTCGTACGTCGGGTAGGCGACGCGGGGGTGGACCACGATGTCTCCGGCGCCGAGCCCCAGCAGCGTGGGCAGCAGCGCGACGAGCTCCTTGGAGCCGATCGTCGGCAGCACGTTGTCGACCCGGAGGTCCGGGACGCCACGGCGGCGGGCGTACCAGTCGACGATCGCCTCCCGGAGCGCGGGGGTGCCGACGGTCTGCGGATAGGCGTGGGCGTCGGTCGCTGCGGCGAGGGCCTGACGGATGATCTCCGGCGTGGGATCGACCGGCGAGCCGACGGAGAGATCGACGAGTCCGCCCGGATGCCGGGCGGCGCGCTCACGATACGGGACCACGGCGTCCCACGGGTAGTCGGCGAGGTCGCGGACGCTCACGGAGCGGGCCTACTCGCCCTGCGGCGGGAGCGCGGCGATGATCGGGTGGTCGAACGGGTAGACGCCGACCTTGGCGGCGCCGCCGGGCGAGCCGATCTCGTCGAAGAACTCGACGTTGGCCTTGTAGTAGTCCTGCCACTCGTCGGGCAGATCGTCCTCGTAGTAGATCGCCTCGACGGGGCACACCGGCTCGCACGCTCCGCAATCCACGCACTCGTCGGGGTGGATGTAGAGCGACCGCTCCCCCTCATAGATGCAGTCAACGGGGCACTCGTCGATGCAGGCGCGATCCTTGACATCGACGCACGGGAGGGCGATCACATACGTCACCCCCTCAGTCTACGACCCGTGGACCTCGGGTTCCTCCGAGGACCGCGTGGCGGGGCGGACCGGGTGCCGGGAGAACGACGGCCACGCGATGACGAGCAGCACGATGCCGGCGGCGAGATACGTCCAGATGCGCCCGGCGAGGGTTTCCTGCACGACGACCGAGCCACCGGGACCGACGCCCGAGATGAGCACGATCATGCCCAGCATCCCGAGTCCGGCGGCGACCGCGGCGCCCCGGTCATGGGTGAGCGCCCGCACCGCGATGAGGATCGCGGCGCACGCGATCGCGGCGACGATCAGGCCGATCGGGATCGGGCCCCACAGGACGCTGTGCGCGATGGTTCCGGCCACTCCGTAGACCCCGCCCACCAGGGCAGCGGCCACCCAGGACAGCACCCTCGACAACCACTTCCCGCGCACCCCCCGATCCTACCCGGGCGGAGTCCGGCGAATCGACGCGTCAGGCGGCGAGACCCCACAGCCGCAGCAGCGCGGCGACGAGGGCGGCGGACGCCACCACCACGAGGAATGACTGCCGCAGCCAGAGGAGTCCCGCCGCGACGAGCAGGGCGGGGACACGCGCATCGACGGTGATGGCCTGCCCGTCGCCGAGGGACTGCACCGCGACGAGGGCGGCGAGCAGCGCGACGGTGAGGAGATCGGAGATGCGGGCGGGCCGGGGCGCCTCGAGCACCTTCGGCGGCACGAGATAGCCCACGGCCTTCAGGGCGAGGCAGATCAGGGCGGCGAGGAGGATGGCGCTCCAGAGACTCATGCGCCGGCCTCCCCGTCGACGACCTCTGCGGCTCGCGGTGTCTCCAGCCAGTTGAACCACCCGACGACGATAGCGACGAGAGCGGCGACGAGCACGGGGAGTCCGGGCAGGAGGAACGGGGTGAGGGCGGCCGCGATCACGGCCGCCGCGATGCCGACGGCGACCGCCTGCCGCCGGCGCAGTCGCGGCCACAGCAGGGCGAGGAACGCCGCGGCCGCCGCGGCGTCCAGCCCCCAGGCCTTCGGGTCGCCGAGCACGTCGCCGACCAGCGCGCCGACGAGCGTGGTGAGGTTCCAGCCGACGAAGATACCGACCCCCGTGACCCAGAAGCCCACCCGGCGCAGGCGCGGATCGTCCTGCGCGATAGCCACCGCGGTGGATTCGTCGATCGTGAAGTGCGCGGCGAGCGCTCGTCGTGCCGGTCCCCCGCCGACGACCGGCGACATGCGCATCCCGTAGGCGACGTTGCGCACCCCGAGCAGGGCGGCGGACGCGATCGCCGACGGCAGGGCGGCCAGTCCGCCGGCGGCGAAGACGCCCACGAAGGCGAACTGGGACCCGCCGGTGAACATGAGGAGGCTGAGCACGCACGCCTGCCACACGTCGAGGCCCGCGGCCACGGCGAGCGCGCCGAAGGAGATGCCATAGGCGCTCGTGGCGAGCACGACGCCGAGGGCCTCGCGCCAGACCTCACGTTCAGCGGTCATCGACCGCCACCCGTTCGCTTTGCTGAACACACGATCATCATTCTGAACATGCCCGGATGCATAGTCAAGCGAACGATCGTTTGCCATGATGAACGCATGGACGATCTCCGCACCCGCATCGCCCGCACGCTCCGCCGCGAGCGCGAGGCGGCGAACCTGTCCGTCTCCGAGCTCGCCCGGCGGGCCGGCATCTCCAAGGCGACGGTCTCCCAGCTCGAGAGCGGTGCCGGCAACCCGAGCGTCGAGACGCTGTGGGCGCTGGGCGTCGCACTCGGCGTGCCCTTCGCGGTGCTCGTCGACCAGCAGGCCAACTCCCCCACCCTCATCCGCGCCGATGACCTCGCGGGCGTGCCCTCCTCTGCCGCCGCCTACAGCGCCACCCTCCTCTCGGCGAGCCCTCCGGGCGCCCGGCGCGACGTGTACCTCATCCAGGCGGAGCCCGGCGACCCCCGGCGCTCGGACCCCCACCATGCGGGCACGATCGAGCACGTGATCCTCATCGCCGGACAGGCGCGGGTCGGCCCGCCCGAGGATGCCGTGGTGCTGAACCCGGGCGACTACCTGACGTATGCCGGCGACGCGGCCCACGTGTTCGAGGCCATCGCGCCCGGGACGAGCGCCGTGCTCATCTCCGAGCTCCGCTGAGGATCACTCCCGCGGCCCGGCCCCTTGCGACCGAACCGGCCCCTTGCGTTCGCGCACAAGGGGCCGGTTCGCCCACAAGAGGCCGGGTCGGCGGATGGCTCTTCGGCTCAGTACCAGTTCATGGCCTGGGAGTGCCCCCAGGCCGTGCACGGGGTGCCGTAGGCGTCGGCGATGTACTGCAGGCCCCAGGCGATCTGGGTGGCGGCGTTCGTCTGCCAGTCGGCGCCCGCCGAGGCCATCTTGCTGCCGGGCAGCGCCTGCGGGATGCCGGTCGCTCCCCCGTCGTTGTTGTACGCCTGGTAGTTCCAGCCGGACTCCTTGTTCCACAGCGAGTTCAGGCAGGAGAACTGGTCGCCGCCCCAGCCGTAGCGGTCCGCCATCATCTGCTGTGCGGTGGCCCGAGCGCCGTCCGGCGTGTTCGCGGAGGCGAGCGCGGCTGCTGCGGCCGCCGCCTTCTCCTCGGCGACGCGGGCAGCATCCTCCGCCGCCTTCTTCTCCTGCGCGGCCGTGAAGGCCGCCTGGAGGTCTGCGGTGGCCGTCACGACCTTCTCGGTCTCGGCTTCGGCCTGCTCGGCCGTCACCGTGATGAGGACCAGCGGGAGGGTGGATCGGTCGGCGAGGGTCTCCAGGTCGTCCTCGAGAGCGGTGGTGTCCACGGACGCCGCCGCGCCCACGTCGAGGCCCGACTCGGTGACCTCCGCGGTCAGGCTCTTCGCCGCGGCGACCGCATCGGTCGCGTTCGCGACCGTCATGACGGCCTGATCGGCGATGCGGGCGAGGGGCTCGGCGCCGAGGTCGTGGCTCGTGACGGCGGCGGTGGCGTCGGAGCGCTCTGCTCCGGCCGCCGGGGCGGAGGCGAGGCCCACGCTGAGGGTGATGCCGACGAGCGCGGCCGTGGCGGCGCCGAGGGCGATCAGGGGGGTACGGGTGACGGTGGCGCGAGCGGCTGCCGCGTCGGAGGCGCGCCGAAGCGCACGGGTCTTCTGAAGCAAGGCTTTGACTTTCGGGTCGTCGTACGCCCATATCGGGGACTCATCGGGAGCTCGCCCCGGGCGCAAGTCAACGAGTCTGCGTCATCAACCTGAGCGAAAACTAGCCCTCACCTGGGATTTTCATGAGAGAGGGCCCCACGCGGCCGGGCGGCGGCGTGGGGCCCTCTCTCAAGGAGTGCGGTGCGATCAGGCGTTCGCGTCCTGACGCTTGAGACGCGAGGCCTCGCGACCGCGGACGGTCTGGTCGAGGATCACCTTGCGGATGCGGACCTTCTCTGGAGTCACCTCGACGCATTCGTCGTCGCGCGCGAACTCCAGGCTCTCCTCCAGCGTGAGGATGCGCGGCGGCGTCATCGACTCGAAGTTGTCGGCCGTGGAGGAGCGCATGTTGGTGAGCTTCTTCTCCTTGGTGATGTTGACGTCCATGTCGTCGGCGCGCGAGTTCTCGCCGATGACCATGCCCTCGTAGACCTCTTCGGTCGGCTGCACGAAGAACGACATGCGCTCCTGGAGCGCGATCATCGCGAAGGGGGTGACGACACCCGAGCGGTCGGCCACGATCGAGCCGTTCTGGCGGGTGGTGATCTGCCCCGCCCACGGCTCGTAGCCGTGCGAGATCGCGTTGGCGATACCCGTGCCGCGGGTGGTCGTGAGGAACTCGCTGCGGAAGCCGATGAGACCACGCGAGGGCACGACGAACTCCATGCGCACCCAGCCGGTGCCGTGGTTGGTCATGTTCTCCATGCGACCCTTGCGGTTCGCGAGGAGCTGAGTGATCGCGCCGAGGTGCTCCTCCGGCGTGTCGATGGTCAGGTGCTCGAACGGCTCGTACACCTTGCCGTCGATCTTCTTCGTGACCACCTGCGGCTTGCCGACCGTCAGCTCGAAGCCCTCGCGGCGCATGTTCTCGACGAGGATCGCGAGGGCCAGCTCGCCGCGGCCCTGCACCTCCCAGGCGTCGGGACGGCCGATGTCGACGACCTTGAGCGACACGTTGCCGATGAGCTCGCGGTCGAGGCGGTCCTTCACCATGCGGGCGGTGAGCTTGTGTCCCTTGACCTTGCCCATGAGCGGCGAGGTGTTCGTGCCGATCGTCATGGAGATCGCGGGGTCGTCGACCGTGATGGCCGGCAGCGGACGGATGTCCTCGGGGTCGGCGATGGTCTCGCCGATCGTGATGTCCTCGAAGCCGGCGATGGCGACGATGTCGCCCGGACCGGCGGATTCAGCCGGGTAGCGCTCCAGGGCGCGGGTCTTCAGCAGCTCGGTGATGCGGGCGTTGCTGGTGGTGCCGTCGGAGCGGACCCAGGCGACCGTCTGGCCCTTCTTGAGCGTGCCGTTGAAGACGCGCAGCAGGGCAAGACGGCCGAGGAAGGGGCTGGAGTCGAGGTTCGTGACCCAGGCCTGCAGCGGAGCCTCGTCGTCGTAGGCCGGGGCCGGGACGTGCTCGAGGATGGCCTCGAACAGCGGCTCGAGGTCGTCGTTGTCGGGCAGCGAGCCGTCGGCGGGACGGTTCTGCGACGCGGCGCCGGCGCGACCGGAGGCGTAGACCACCGGCACGTCGAGCAGCGCGTCGACGTCGAGATCGGGCACGTCGTCGACGAGGTCGGAGGCCAGGCCCAGCAGGAGGTCGTGCGCCTCCTCCTCGACCTCGGCGATCCGGGCATCCGGACGGTCGGTCTTGTTGACGAGGAGGATGACGGGCAGCTTCGCCTCGAGCGCCTTGCGCAGCACGAAGCGGGTCTGCGGCAGCGGACCCTCGCTCGCGTCCACGAGCAGCACGACGCCGTCGACCATCGACAGGCCGCGCTCGACCTCGCCGCCGAAGTCGGCGTGGCCGGGGGTGTCGATCACGTTGATCGTGATCTCCTTGCCGTCGGCGTGCTTGCCCTTGTAGGTGATCGCCGTGTTCTTGGCGAGGATCGTGATGCCCTTCTCGCGCTCCAGGTCGTTGGAGTCCATGGCGCGCTCCTCCACGTGCGAGTGTTCGCCGAAGGAGCCCGTCTGGCGGAGCATCGCGTCGACGAGCGTGGTCTTGCCGTGGTCGACGTGGGCGACGATTGCGACGTTGCGGAGGTCAGAGCGGAGGGCGTGCGCCATACAAGGGTCCTCAAAGAGTGTGGGGTTGCGCCGGGAAGCCGACGTTCCAGGATAACGTACGCGCGGATCGGGTTCCTGAACGCACGTCGTACCATCGTCCCGTGACCCTCCCCGACCCGACTCCCCCGGCGCCGCAGACGCCGTCGACCGCGCCCACCCGGCGCGACGAACCGCGTGAGGGTCGAGCGCGCCTGTGGTGGGAGATCGCCATCGTGCTCGCCCTGGGCTTGGGTCAGTCCGCGGTCTACGCGATCGTGCAGCTCGCCTATCGGCTCACCGACGACACGCCCCTCGCAGATCAGACCGCCACCCTCAACCCCTCCCGCAGCGACCGGGAGGCGTTCGACCTCATCTATCAGGTGCTGTCCATCGGCTTCGCCCTGGTGCCGGTGCTCCTCGTGTGCTTCCTGCTGTGGCAGCGCCGTCGCCCGCACCTGGAGCGCCTCGGCCTCGACGGCACCCGCGTGGGCGGCGACATCGGCCGGGGCGTGCTCCTCGTCCTCGCGATCGGCGTGCCGGGACTGGCGCTCTACCTCGGCGGCCGGGCGCTCGGACTGTTCGTGGCCGTGAACCCCGCCGGTCTGGACGCGCACTGGTGGACCGTGCCGATCCTCTTGCTCGCCGCCGCCCGCGCATCGCTCCAGGAGGAGTTCGTCGTGCTCGGGTACCTGTTCGCCCGCCTGCGGCAGCTCGGGTGGTCGCCGTGGACGATCATCGTCTCGACCTCGGTGCTCCGTGCGACGTACCACCTCTATCAGGGGCCCGGCGCCTTCATCGGCAACCTCGCGATGGGACTGCTCTTCGGGTGGCTCTACCACCGCACCGGTCGACTGCTGCCGTTCCTGGTGGCGCACTTCCTCATCGATGCGGCGGCGTTCGTCGGCTACCCCTGGGCCGCGGCGACCTGGCCCGGCCTGTTCGGTCTCCCCGGCTGAGGCGCGCTCAGCCGAGGTTAACGACGACGAGCGCCGCGACGGCCCACAGCACGATGACGGCGAGGGCGATGAGGGCCGGACCGTCCCAGCTGCGTCGGATCGGCGCATCCGCCGTCGCGGGCGCCGCGCTCCACAGATCGCGGATGCCGGTGAGCACCCGGAGCGCCGACGGCACCTTCGGCTCCGCGTCGTCATCACGGGAGCGACGAGGCGGACGCGCCTTGGCCGGTCCGCCCCAGCAGCTCAGGGTGCGACCGTCGTCGAGCGTGAACTCGAGCTGCCAGCGCATGTCGATGTCCTGCACACGCGCCCAGCCGAAGGTCGTGCGACGCAGCAGGTTCTGCACCACGGCCCCCTCCTGATCCACGCGGACGAAGGAGACGAAGGCCGTCTCGTACACAATCCACAGACCGAGCAGCAGCCAGGGCGCCACGAGCAGCGCCTGCACGATGCTGCCGTTGACGACGGTGTCCCCGAGCAGGAACAGCACCAGCAGGATGCTGAGGACGAAGACGACGGTGCCCGAGGACGCACGGAAGGTCCGTGCGCCCTCGGGGTGTGCGGAAGATGCCACCTCAGCGGCCGCCGAGCGGGATCGACGCCCCCGGGATCGCCTTGAGGAGACGATCCGTGTACTCCTGCTGCGGGTTCGCGAAGATCTCGTCGACCGTGCCCTGCTCGACGACCTTGCCCTTCTCCATCACGCAGACCAGGTCGCTGGAGACCCGGACGACCGCGAGGTCGTGCGTGATGAAGAGGTAGGTGAGGTTCAGCTCCGACTGGAGTTCGGCGAGCAGCTGCAGGATCTGGTCCTGCACGAGCACGTCGAGCGCCGACACCGCCTCGTCGAGCACGACGATGTCGGGCTTGAGGGCGAGCGCGCGAGCGATCGCGACGCGCTGCCGCTGACCGCCGGACAGCTCGTTCGGGTACCGGGTGGCCAGTGCACGGGGCAGGGCCACCTGGTCGAGGAGCTCCTCGACGCGCGCCCGCTGCGCGGCGCGGTCGCCCACTCCGTGGATCTGCAGCGGCTCCGAGATCGTGTTCCCGATGTTGCGCAGCGGATCGAGCGATCCGTACGGGTCCTGGAACACCGGCTGCATGCGGCGACGCAACCCGAACGCCTGCGCGTTCGAGAGGCGGGACACATCCTGGCCGTCGATCTCGATGGTGCCGCTGGTGGGCTCCTCGAGCTTCAGGACCATCTTCGCGACGGTCGACTTGCCGGACCCCGACTCGCCGACGAGCGCGAGCGTCTTCCCTCGCGGGATCTCGAAGGAGACGTCGTCGACCGCCCGGAAGGCTTCGCTGCGGAAGTTCCCCTGACGGATCTTGTAGTCCTTGGTGAGTCCGGCGACGCGCACCGTGGGTGGGATGGCGGCGAGGTCGTCGAGCGTCTCGATGCCCCGATCCTCCACGACCGCCTGGATGCGCTGCGACGCGACGCTCGGTGCGGCCCCGACCAGTCGCTGGGTATATGGATGCTGCGGGTTCTCCAGGATCTGCCGGCTCGGCCCGGCCTCCACGATGTTGCCGTTGCTCATCACGATGATCTTCTCCGCACGCTCGGCCGCGAGGCCGAGGTCGTGCGTGATGAGGAGCACCGAGGTGCCCTTGTCACGCGTGAGCGTCGCCATGTGATCGAGGATGACCCGCTGCACCGTGACATCCAGCGCCGAGGTCGGCTCATCCGCGATGAGGAGCTTCGGATCGGCCGCGAGGCCGATGCCGATCAGCGCCCGCTGGCGCATACCGCCGGAGAACTGATGCGGGTACTGGTGCAGACGCCGTTCGGCATCGGCGAGTCCGGCCTGCTTCAGCACCTCGATCGTCCGCGCCTTCACGCCCTCGCGGCCCCGGGCGATCCCGTTCGCACGGATCGCCTCTTTCACCTGGAAGCCGATGCTCCACACCGGGTTGAGGTTCGACATCGGGTCCTGCGGGACGAAGCCGATCTCGCGACCGCGGACGGCCTCCATCTCCCGGCGACCGAGTTTCGTCAGCTCCCGGCCGTCGAGAGTGATCGATCCTCCGGTGACGACACCGGTTCCGGGCAGGAGGTTCACGATGGCGCTCGCCGTGGTGGACTTGCCCGAACCGGACTCGCCCACGATAGCGACGGTCTCACCCGGGAAGATGTCGAAGCTCGCTCCGTGGAGGACCTCCTTCTCCCCCTCCTGAGTGCGGAACGCGACGGTGAGGTCACGGACGCTGAGCAGCGGGATCTGTGCGGTTGCGCGTGCGGTCATCGCCGTGCCCTCGCCTTCGGGTCGATGGCGTCTCGGATGAGCTCGCCGAGGCTGACGAAGGCGAGCACGGCCAGCGTGAGCGCGATCGACGGATAGATGAGAGCCATGGGCGCCACACGCAGCGACTTCTGCGCCTGTCCGATGTCATTTCCCCACGACATCACGTCGCTTCCGAGACCGACGCCGAGGAACGACAACGTGGCCTCCGCGACGATCGAGGCAGCGAGTCCCAGCGTCGTCACCACGAGCAGCGGCGCGAGCGCGTTCGGGATCACGTGTCCCACCAGCGTGCGGAACTTCGAGCGCCCGAGCGCGCGGGAGGCCACGACGAAGTCGGACTGCCGGACGCGGAGCACCTCGGCCCGCACGACGCGCGCAGTCGCCGCCCACGCGAAGCCACCGATGGCGAGTGCGAGCACGGGCACCGAGCGGTACTGGGAGAAGACCGTCATGACGACGACGGCGGCGAGGATGTACGGGATGGCAAAGAAGATGTCGCCAATCCGAGACAGCACCGAGTCGAGCCAGCCGCCGTAGAACCCCGCGAGCGCCCCCATGATCAGACCGAGAATCGAGGAGATCGCGGTCGCGAGGAGCCCGACGGAGAGCGAGGTCTGTGCGCCCCAGACGATACGGGAGTATATGTCGCATCCCAGGAACGTATAGCCGAGCGGGTGACCGTCCGCGGGGCCGGCATTGCTGTTGGACAGCTCACACTGGCTGTTGGGCGGTACCGACGTGAACAACGTGGGGAACAGGGCCATCGCCAGGAAGAACAGCGCGAGGATGACCGAGAACCAGAACAACGGACGACGACGCAGGTCAGTCCACGCGTCTCGCCACAGGTTTCGCGGCTTCTCCGCGATCCGCACGGCATCGACGGAGATGGTCTCCGTCTCGACCGGAGCGACATAGTGATTCTGCGTGGTGGGGTCAGGCATAGCGGATCCTTGGGTCGAGCAGACCGTACAGCAGGTCGATGATGAGGTTGACCACGACGTACAGGATCACGAACACCGTGACGAAGGAAACCACCGTCGGCCCCTCGTTGCGGATCGCGGCCTGGTACAAGGTGTTGCCGACGCCCGGCACATTGAAGATGCCCTCGGTCACGGTCGCGCCGACGAGCAGCACGCCGAAGTTCGTCGCCGAGTTCGTGATCACCGGGATGAGGGAGTTGCGGAGCACGTGCACGGGGATCACGCGACCGCGCGACAGTCCCTTGCTGTACGCGGTGCGCACCCAGTCCTGGTTGAGCGTGTCGATGACCGAGCTGCGCATCAGCCGCATACTCACGGCGTACAGGCTGAAGCCGAGCACGATGGCCGGCAGCCACAGGCCACCCCAGTCGTTGTCCGACCCGACGGTCGGCTTGAACCAGCCCAGCTTGATCGCGAGGAAGTACTGCGCCAGGAACGCGACGACGAAGATCGGGATCGCGATCGCCACGAGCGCGACGATGAGCATCGTGTGGTCGAAGAGCTTGCCCTTGCGCAGCGCCGAGATCGTGCCGATGATGATCGCCAGGGTGAACTCGATAGCGATGGCCATCACCGCGAGTCGACCGGTGACGGGAAGCGTCTCGGCCAGCACGGTCGACACCGGCCGGCCGGAGAAGGTCGTGCCGAGGTCGCCCTGGAAGACACCGGTGATGTAGTACCAGTACTGCACTAGGAACGGGTCGTCCAGGTGGTACTGCTCGCGCAGCTGTGCCACCACGGCCGGGTTCGGGGTCCGGTCGCCGAAGAGCCCGAGAATCGGGTCACCGGGCATGGCGAACACGAGGAAGTAGATGAGCAGGGTGGCCCCGAAGAAGACGGGGATCACCTGCAGAAGACGTCTCAGGATGTAGCCGAGCATGCGTCTGTCCCGTAGTCAGGAGGCGGAGTCAGTGTGACCAACACAGCCTGTGAGGCGGCGACGGACGACCGTCACCGCCTCACAGGTTCGTGCTGTCAGACTTACTCGCCGTCCTTCGTGACCTGGTAGAGGATCGGCCAGGTGTCCCACCCGAATTCGACGTTCTCGACCGACTCGCCCCAGGCGCCCATGGCGTTGGTGTACCACAGCGGGATGGCAGGGAGGTCCTGGAAGAGGATCTCCTGCGCCTCCTGGAACTTGGCGATGCCCGCCTCGACGTCCGGGGCCGCAGACCCCTCGTCGAGGAGCTTGTCGAACTCCGGGTTCGAGTAGTCGCCGTCGTTCGAGCCTGCACCCGTACCGAAGATCGGGCCGAGGCCGTTGAACATCGACGGGTAGTCGAACTGCCAGCCGGTACGGAAGGCGGTGGTCGCCTTGTCCTCGGTGATCAGCGTGCGGTGCTCGGCGAAGGTCGGGATCGGCTTACCCGAGGCCTCGATGCCGAGGTTGTTCTTGATCTGGTTCGCGACCGCGTCGACCCAGCCCTGGTTGGGGCCGTCGGCGTTGTACTGGATCTGGAAGGATCCGGTCCACGGTGCGATAGCGTCGGCCTCGGCCCACAGCTCCTTCGCCTTGTCGGCATCGAAGTCGAGCACGTCGGAGCCGGGGATGTCCTCGGAGTAGCCGTCGATCACCGGCGAGGTGAAGTCCTTCATCGGCGTGCGGGTGCCGCTGAAGACCACGTCGGTGATCTCCTCACGGTTGATGGCGTGCGAGATCGCCGCGCGGCGCAGCTGGCCCTCTTCACCGCTGAAGTGCTCGAGGCGCTCCGGAATGGTGATGGTGGCGTTCGCCGCGGCCGGCTGGTTCACCGTGCGGTCCGGGAAGTCGGTCTCGAACGTCTGCAGAGCGGTGTCCGGGATCTCCTGGATGATGTCGAGCTCGCCACCCTGGAGGTCGGCATAGGCCGCCTCGGTGCTGGCGTAGAGCTTCATGTCGACGCCACCGTTCTGCGCCTCGCGCGGGCCGGTGTAGTCCTCGTTCTTGACGAGCTCGATGCTCTCGTTGTGCCGCCAGGCGCCCTCTTCCGCGAAGACGTACGGGCCATTGCCGATCGGGTTCTCGCCGAAGGCCTCGAGGTCGTCCCAGGCCGAGGCCGGCAGCGGGAAGAACGCGGTGTAGCCCAGGCGCAGCGGGAAGTCGGACTCCGGCTGCTTCAGCTTGACGGTGAAGGTCAGGTCGTCGACGACCTTGAGGCCGGAGAGCTCCGGCACGTTCTCCTCATAGGAGAAGCCCTCGATGGACTCGAAGAAGTAGCTCGAGAGCTGCTTGTTGTCGAGAGCGGCACCGTAGTTCCACGCCTTGACGAACGACTCGGCATCGACCGGGTCGCCGTTCGCGAAGGTCTGGTCGGCCTTGATCTTGATCGTGTAGGTCTGCGCGTCCTCGGTCTCGATCGACTCGGCGAGGTCGTTGTGCACGGCACCTTCGGCGTCGTAGTAGACCAGCCCCGCGAAGATGCTCTGCAGCACCAGGCCGCCGCCGACCTCGTTGGTGTTGGTCGGGATGAGGGGGTTCTGCGGCTCGGTGTTGTTGACCGAGATCACCGCGGTCGGGTCACCCGAGGGCGTCTCCTCCGCGGAATCGTTGCCGCCGCCGCTGGCGCAGCCTGCCAGGGTCAGGGCGCCGATCACGAACAGTGCGCTGCCCGCGAGGGCGATCTTGTTGCGCTTCACTTTTGTCCTCCTGTGGACGTGGGAATTCTGCGCGGCTCATCATCGAGCGCGCAGGGATACCTGAGCGTAACCCGGTGGTCGCGCGTCCAGGACGTTCGGCTAACGAACTGTTACTGAGTGGTGACCATCTGTCACATGACGGAAACATGGCGTAACCCGAACGGCGCCGCGCCGCCGGGAGGCGGGCGCGACGCCGTTCGTCGTGCGGGTCCGTGTCAGGCGAAGGCCTCGATCGGCGGGCAGGCGCAGACGAGGTTGCGGTCGCCGTACGCCTGGTCGATCCGGCGGACCGGCGGCCAGTACTTGGCCGCCACCAGGGAGCGCACCGGATAGGCGGCCTCCTCGCGGGTATAGGCGTGCGTCCACTCCCCCGCGATGAGCGAGACGGCGGTGTGCGGGGCGTGCACGAGCGGGTTGTCGTCCGCGGGCCAGCGCCCCGCGGCGACGGCGTCCGCCTCGGCCTTGATCATGATCATGGCCTCGATGAACCGCTCGATCTCGTCGAGGTCCTCCGACTCGGTGGGCTCCACCATGAGGGTGCCGGCGACCGGGAACGACATGGTCGGCGCGTGGAACCCGTAGTCGATCAGGCGCTTGGCGACGTCGTCGACGGAGATGCCGGTGGCCTCCTTGAGTGGACGCAGGTCGAGGATGCACTCGTGCGCGACCCGTCCGTTCTCCCCCGTATAGAGCACCGGGAAGTGCCCGCCGAGGCGCTCGGCGATGTAGTTCGCCGAGAGGACCGCCGCGGCGGTCGCGCGCCGGAGCCCCTCCGCGCCCATCATGCGCACGTACGCCCACGAGATCGGGAGGATGCCCGCGGAGCCGTACGGGGCCGCGGAGATCACCGCGCCCTCGAACGTGTGCCCGCCGAAGTGCTCGGCGCGCTGCGCGAGCGGGTGCGACGGCAGGTACGGCGCGAGGTGCGCCTTCGCCGCGACCGGACCGATGCCCGGGCCGCCGCCGCCGTGCGGGATCGCGAAGGTCTTGTGCAGGTTGAGGTGCGAGACGTCGCCGCCCAGGTCGCCGAAGCGCGCGTAGCCGAGGAGTGCGTTGAGGTTCGCGCCGTCGACGTACACCTGACCGCCGGCCGCGTGCACGGCCCCGGTGATCTCCACGACCTGCTCCTCGTAGACGCCGTGCGTGGACGGGTACGTGATCATCAGCGCCGCCAGGTCGTCGGCGTGCTGGGCGATCTTCGCGCGGAGGTCGTCCAGGTCGACGTTGCCGAGCGCGTCGCTCGCCACCACGACGACCTTCATGCCGGCGAGCACGGCGGAGGCCGCGTTCGTGCCGTGGGCGGAGGATGGGATGAGGCACACGATGCGGTGGTCGTCGCCGTTCGCGCGGTGGTAGCCGCGGATCGCGAGGAGGCCCGCGAGCTCGCCCTGGGAGCCGGCGTTCGGCTGCAGCGACACCGCGTCGTACCCGGTGATCTCGGCGAGCCAGCCCTCGAGCTGGTCGATGAGCTCCAGGTAGCCGCGGACGTCGGCCTCCGGGGCGAACGGGTGGATGCCCGCGAACTCCGGCCACGTGATGGCGGCCATCTCCGTGGCGGCGTTGAGCTTCATCGTGCACGAGCCGAGCGGGATCATGCCGCGGTCGAGGGCGTAGTCCCGGTCGGACAGGCTCTTCAGGTACCGCATCATGGCGGTCTCGCTGCGGTGGCTGTGGAACACCGGGTGCGTGAGGTACTCGTCCTCGCGGCGGAGGGCGTCCGGCAGCGCGTCCGCGTCGCCGAGGCCGAAGCCGAAGGCGCGCTCCTGCTTCCCGCCGAAGACCTGCGCGACCTGGTGCAGCTCGGCCACCGTGGTCGTCTCGTCCACCGCGATGCCGATCGTGTCGGCGTCGGCGACCCGCAGGAGGATGCCGTAGCCGCCCCGCGCCTGGTCGGCGTACTCCGCCGCCCGGCCCGGGACGCGCACGGTCAGCGTGTCGAAGAAGTGCTCGTGGACGACCTCGGCGCCGGCCTCGACGAGCCAGTCGCGCAGCAGGGCCGCCTTGGCGGCGACGTCGCGGGCGATCTCGCGGAGCCCGTCCGGGCCGTGGTAGACGGCGTACATCGAGGCCATCACGGCGAGGAGCACCTGGGCGGTGCAGATGTTCGACGTCGCCTTCTCGCGGCGGATGTGCTGCTCGCGGGTCTGCAGCGAGAGGCGGTAGGCCGGCTTGCCCTCGGCGTCGACGGACACGCCGACGAGGCGTCCGGGCAGCTGCCGCTCCAGGCCTGCGCGCACGGCCATGTAGCCGGCGTGCGGGCCGCCGAAGCCCATCGGCACCCCGAAGCGCTGCGTCGTGCCCACGGCCACGTCGGCCCCGAGGGTGCCGGGCGCGGTGAGGAGCGTCAGCGCGAGGAGGTCGGCAGCCGCGACGGCGAGCGCGCCGGCGACGTGCGCGGCGTCGAACACCGTGGACGGATCCCACACGCGGCCCGAGGCCCCGGGGTACTGCACGAAGACGCCGAAGAGCTCGGCGGGCAGCTCCTCCCCCGCCGCGAAGTCGACCGTGACGAGCTCGATGCCGAGCGCCTCGGCGCGGGACGCGAGCATCGCCTTCGTCTGCGGCAGTGCGTCCGCGTCCACCGCGAACACGTTCGACGCGGTCTTCGAGGCCCGGCGTGCGAGCAGCATCGCCTCCACGACCGCGGTGGACTCGTCGAGCATCGACGCGTTCGCGGTGGTGAGGCCGGTGAGCTCGGCCACCATGGTCTGGAAGTTGATGAGCGCTTCCAGGCGCCCCTGCGAGATCTCGGGCTGGTACGGCGTGTAGGCCGTGTACCAGGACGGGTTCTCGAGCACGTTGCGCTGGATGACCTGCGGCGTGACGGTGCCGTAGTAGCCCAGGCCGATCATCGAGCGGTTCACCGTGTTCCGCGCGGCGAGGGCACGCAGTTCGGCCAGTGCCTCGGTCTCCGACGCGGCGACCGGGATGCGGGAGTCGGCGACCGCGTCCTCCGGTCCCGTGTAGATCGAGGCGGGGACGGCCTGACGCATGAGCTCCTCGACCGGGCTCAGCGTCCCGTTGCCGGCGGAGCCGAGACCCAGCGCGTCGAGCATCGTGCGCTGGGCGGCCTCGGTCGGTCCGATGTGACGATCGGCGAATGCAACCACGTCCGGATCAGCCCTCCGTGAGTGCGACGTACGCGTCGCGGTCCAGCAGTCCGTCCAGCGCACCCGCGGCGACGGACACCTTGAGCAGCCAGCCGCCGTCGAACGGCTCGGCGTTGACGAGCGAAGGGTCGTCGACGACGGCGTCGTTGACCTCGACGACCGTGCCGGCGACCGGAGCGTAGAGCTCCCCGACCGACTTCGTGGACTCGATCTCGCCGACCACGGAGCCGGCGGTCAGCTCGGTGCCGACGGCGGGGAGCTCGACGAAGACGACATCCCCCAGCTTCTCGGCGGCGTAGTCGGTGATGCCGATCGTCACGGTGTCGCCGTCACCGGCGATCCATTCGTGCTCGTCGGTGTAGCGGAGTGCGCTGAGGTCGGTCATTTTGTCCTCCGGTAGAAAGGCAGGGCGGTCACGGTCGCGGGGATGCGGGTCCCCCGCACATCAAGGAATACTGCGGTTCCCTCTTCCGCGGAAGAAGGGTCGACGTACGCCATCGCGATGGGATGGCCGAGCGTCGGGCTCAGGGCACCGCTGGTGATCTCTCCGATCGGGGTGCCGTCGGCGTCGACGACCGCGTAGCCGGCGCGGCCGGCGCGTCGTCCTTCGGCCGTCAGTCCGACGAGGATGCGGGCATCGTCGGCGGGCGCCGGAGCGTCCTTGCCGACGAAACGGTCCTTCGCGACGACCACGACGCGGCCGAGGCCGGCCTGGGCGGGTGCGGTGTCGAGGCTGAGCTCGTGGCCGTACAGCGGCATGCCCGCCTCCAGGCGGAGGGTGTCGCGCGCGGCGAGCCCGGCGGGGACGAGCCCGTGCGGCGCGCCGGCGTCGAGGACGGCGTCCCACAGCGCGGTCGCGTGGGCGGCCGGGACGAGGAGCTCGAAGCCGTCCTCCCCGGTGTAGCCGGTACGGGCGAGGAGCAGCGGCTCGCCGGCGAACGACGCGGTCGCCCACGCGTAGTACTTCTGCTCCGCCCAGGGGATGCTGACGTCGGCGATGCCCGCCGTCGCCGCGAGGATCTCCTCGGCCCGCGGGCCCTGCACGGCGATCAGCGCGTAGTCGTCCGAGACGTCGTCGACCTCCACGGCGCCCGCGTCCGCGTCCGCGATCCGCTCGGCGAGAGCCTGTCGCACCGCGTCGCGGTTGCCCGCGTTGGAGATGATGAGGAAGTCGTCGTCGGCCAGCCGGTACACGATCACGTCGTCGACGATGCCGCCCTCCGCCGTCAGCAGCAGGGAGTACTTCGCCTTGCCGACCGCGAGCGCCGACAGCCGCCCGGCGAGCGCGTAGTCGAGGAAGGCCGCGGCGCCGGTGCCGCGGACCGTGAACTCGGCCATGTGCGAGATGTCGAAGACGCCCGCCGCCTGCCGCACCGCGTGGTGCTCGGCGAGGTCGGACGTGTAGCGCACCGGCATCTGCCAGCCGCCGAAATCGGTGAAGGAGGCGCCGAGCGCCTCATGGCGCTCGCGCAACGGGGTGTAGCGGGGGTCGGACATGGAGTTCTCCCGGGCTGGGTCGGGCGGGACGACGACGTCGTCCCTGGGAACTCCCCCTCTGTCATGGGCCTGAGAGCTTCGCCCGCGTGCGCAGGGCTTTCACCGTCGGCGGATCCCCGGTGCTCGGGATCGCTTTTCAGAGCGGCCGGACCTCCGCGGTACGCGTACCTGAGAGATTGGCGGGGAGGCTTGCTCCTTCGGTGCCCGGCTGCATGCGCCGGGGCTCTCCCGCGTCGGTCGTTCGGCCTGTCTTCGATTGTGGGTTCAGTCTAGCGGTCTCCCCCGCCCGCTCAGGAGCCCAGCGCGAGCTCCGCCCTGACCTCGTCGCGGAGCCTGCCGAGGTTCTCCGGCTCCGGTGCCGCCGCCAGAAGCGTCTTGGTGTACTCGTGCTGCGGGTTCAGGATCACCTCGTCGGCCGTTCCCCGCTCCACGACGTCGCCCTGGAAGAGGACCATGATGTCGTCGGAGAAGTGCCGCGCGGTCGCGAGGTCGTGCGTGATGTAGAGGACGCCGAGGTTCTCCTCGCGCTGCAGCTCGGCGAGCAGGTTGAGGACGCCGAGACGGATCGACACGTCGAGCATCGACACCGGCTCGTCGGCCACGATGAACCGGGCGCCGGGAGCGAGGGCCCGCGCGATCGCCACGCGCTGCCGCTGACCACCGGAGAGCTCGTGCGGACGCCGTTCGGCGAAGTTCTCCCCCGGGGTGAGCCGCACACGCTCCAGCAGCTCGATCGCCCGCGCCCGCACCTCGCCGCCGTCCAGCTTCGGGTGGTGCAGCCGGATCGGACGCTCCAGGTGATGGACGATCGTGTGGAACGGGTTGAGCGAGGCGAACGGGTCCTGGAAGACCATCTGCACGTCCGACCGGTAGCGCTCGAGAGCCGTCCCCCGCGTGCCGGACTCCTCGCCGTCGAGCAGGATGCTTCCCGAGGTCGGCGTCTCCAGCTTCATCAGCATCCGGGCGATGGTCGACTTGCCCGAACCGGACTCGCCGACCAGAGCCGTGGTCCGCCCCGCCTCCAGCGTGAACGACACGTCCTTCACCGCGTGCAGCACGCGCGTCCGGAACCCTGACCGCAGGTGGAAGTCCTTGACGAGGTTCCTCGCCTCGAGGGTGCCGTCGCGCCTCGTCCCGTCCACGCTCATCGGATGACCTCCTGGTTCACGCCGCCGCTGCGGACGAAGTCGCCCCGCTCGCCCGTGAGGGACGGGAAGCTCGACAGCAGCCGCTGGGTGTACTCGTGCTGCGGGTTGCGGTAGATCTCCTCCGCGGTGCCCTGCTCGACGATCCGCCCTTGCAGCATGACCGCGATGCGGTCGCTGATCTCGATCAGCATGGGCAGATCGTGGGTGATGAAGATGACGGCGAAGCCGAGCTTCTCGCGCAGGCGCATGATCTCCCGGATGATGCCGCGCTGCACGACCACGTCGAGCGCCGTGGTGGGCTCGTCCATGATCATGACCTGCGGGTCGAGCGCGAGCGCCATCGCGATCATCATGCGCTGGCGCATGCCGCCGGAGAGCTCGTGCGGGAAGCTCGTGAGCCGGCCGGGGTCGACGCCGACGAGCGTGAGCAGCTCCTCGGCGCGCTCCTGCTTGGCCTTCTTCGACATTCCGGGGCGGTGGGTGTCGAAGATGTCGAAGATCTGCGCGCGGACGGAGATGACGGGGTTGAGGGAATTCATCGCGCCCTGGAAGACCATCGAGATCTTGTCCCAGCGGAAGGAGCGCAGCCCGTCCCCGTCGAGTCCGACGACGTCGATGTGATGGCCGTCGCGGTCGTGGAAAACGATCTCGCCGTCGGTCATCAGCGCCGGCGCCTTGAGCAGCCGGTTCATCCCGTACGCGAGGGTCGTCTTGCCGCAGCCCGACTCCCCCGCGAGTCCGAGGATCTCACCCCGGTGGAGGGTCAGCGACACATCGCGGACGGCTTTGACGGGCGGGTCGACCTCGTACTCGATCGAGACGTTCCTGGCGGTGAGCACGGCGTCGCTCATGCGGTGACCCCCTTCTCCTTCGCGGCCTTGCGCAGACGACGGGCCGCATCGGGCGCGTTGCGCAGCTTCGGATTGATGACCTCGTCGATGGCGAAGTTGATCAGCGCGAGTCCCGCGCCGAGGATCGCGATCATGATGCCCGGCGGCACGAACCACCACCACGCCCCGCGGCCGAGAGCCTGACCGGACTGGGCGTCGTTGAGGATCGAGCCCCACGTGATCGAGGAGTTCGGACCGAGGCCGAGGTACGACAGCCCCGCCTCGCCGAGGATGGCGAAGATGATCGCGAAGAGGAACTGCGCGGTCAGCAGCGGGAGCAGGTTCGGCATGATCTCGACGAGGATCACCCGGAAGGACTTCTCCCCCGCCACCTTCGAGGCGTACACGTAGTCGCGGGTGCGGAGCGAGCGGGTCTGCAGCCGCAGCACGTACGCCGCGCCGGCCCACGAGGTGATGCCGAGGACGAAGGCCACGAGCTGCCAGCTGCGCTGCGGCACGAAGGAGGCGATCACCATGACCAGCGGCAGTCCGGGGATGACGATCATGACGTTGGTCAGGAGAGCGAGGACGTCCTCCCGCCAGCCGCCGAGGTACCCGGCCAGGACGCCGAAGAGGAGGGACAGCACGATGGCGATGCCGCCGGCCGTCACACCGATGAGCAGCGACCCCTGCGCGCCGACGGCGAGCTGCGCGAACACATCGTTGCCGAGCTTGGTCGTGCCGAGCCAGTGCTCCGCCGACGGCGCGGCGAGGGCGGGGTTGTCGGTGCTGCGCGGGTTCTGCGTGAAGAACGGCGCGATGATCGCGAAGAGCACGATGGCGAGCACGAGCACGGAGCCGACGATGAACTTCGGCGACGTGCTGGGCAGGATCCGGCGGCGCCGGCGCTCCTGACGCTGCGTGGCCAGGGCGACGGTGCCCTCGGGGGCGACGGTGGGAGGCTCCTCCACGAGGAGCGGGTTCTTCGTGTCAGACATTCTGGCGAGCCCTCGGGTCGATGAAGCCATAGACGAGGTCCATGAAGAAGTTGGCGACGAGCACCGTGAGGGTGATCACGAGGAACAGTCCCTGCATCAGCGCGTAGTCGTTGTTGGTGACGGCCTGGAACATGAGCTTGCCGACGCCCGGATAGGTGAACACCTGCTCCATGACGATGGAGCCGGCGACGACGAACCCGAGCGTGATCGAGAAGCCCGCGATCGACGGGATGGCCGCGTTGCGCGCGGCGTACGTCGTCATGATGCGTCGCGGCCGCAGTCCCTTGGCCTCGGCGGTGAGGACGTAGTCCTCGGCGAGCGTGGAGACCATCATGTTGCGCATGCCGAACATCCAGCCGCCCACCGAGCTGATCACGATCGTGATCGCCGGGAGGATCGAGTGCGCGACGGCATCCGAGAAGAACGCCCAGGTCGGCTCCGGGCCGTCCGGGAAGTCGAAGACGTCGTAGCCGCCGAAGATGGGGAACCAGCCCAGGCCCACGGCGAAGACCGCGACGAGGATGAGCGCCAGCCAGAAGTACGGGATGGACTGCAGCACGGTGGTCGCGGGGATGAGATGGTCGACCCACGTGCCGCGCTTCCACCCGGCCCACGCACCGAGCACGACGCCGAGCACGAACGAGATCACCGTCGCGGTTCCGACGAGCACCAGCGTCCACGGGAGAGCACCCGCGATGAGCTCCGTGACCGGCGTGGGGAACTTCGTCACCGACACGCCCAGGTCGCCCTGGAACATGCGCCCCCAATAGGCGAGGTACTGCTCCCAGAGAGACGAGTCGTCTCCGCCGAGCAGGAGCTTGATGTTGCGGATGGTGGTCTCGGAGACCTCTCCGCCGGCCCGCTGCATCTTGGCGATCATGATGTCGGCGGGGTCCCCCGGCATGAGCCGGGGAAGCAGGAAGTTGATGGAGATCGCGGCCCACAGCGTGAACGCGTAGAACCCGATCCTTCGTGCATAGAACTTCATGTCACTCGTCCTGACTTCCTGCTTCCCCTGCTCCTCTCGTCACTCAGCCGGCGGGCTTGATCTGCGTCAGCACGTAGCCGGCCGCGATCGCACCCCAGGACGGCGGGAAGGCGTAGAGGTCTTCCTCCGTCGGCCAGCCCGTGTAGTCCTTCGTGTTGTAGAAGGTCTGCGTGGCGTTGATCACGAGCGGGATGTAGGGCAGGTCGCGCACGATCTCGGACTGGATCGTGCCGTACAGCTCCTTCTTCTCCGCTTCGTCGTTCGTGCTGATCGCGGACTGGATGGCGGCATCCACCGTGGGGTTGCTGTAGCGGCTGAAGTTCCAGCGACCGGCCGGGATCTCCGTGCCGACGGGGCTGGTGGACTCGACCTCCGTGCCGCCGAACCAGTCGCGGTAGATCTGGAACGGGTCGGCGACCGACGTGCCGACGACACCGCCGACGATGAGCTGGAAGTCGCCACCCTGGCGGGCGTCGGAGAACTCCTGCCACTGCACGGTCGACGCGGTCACCTTGATGCCCGCGGCCTCGGCCTGCTCGGCGATGAGCTTCGCGGCGTCGTTGTAGTCGGTCCAGCCGTCGACCGAGATCAGGCTGAGCTCGACCGGAGCGCCGTCCTTCTCGTAGATCCCGGAGGACCCCTTGGTGTAGCCGGCGGCCTCGAGGATCTCCCCGGCCTCTGCGGCGTCCGCCTCCTGCGGGCTGACCTCGTTGGCCGGGTCGGCGAGCCACTTCTCGTCGCGCGGCAGCAGCGTGTACGCGGGCGAGATGTCGCCGGTCAGGCCGACGAACGCCTTGTCCTTGATGGTGGCGCGGTCGATGGCGACGTTCAGCGCCTGACGCACCGCGACGTCGGTCTGCGGGCCCGTGCAGCCGAGCTCGGCGTTCGAGCAGGTGTAGAGGACGGTCGGGTCCTGCGGGGTGTTGATCCACTCGATCTTGCCGTTGCCCGTGACATCGTCCGGGTTCGGGATGAACATGCCCGTCCAGTCGAGCTTGCCGGCGGCGAGCAGGTCCTGCGCGGTCTGGTTGTTGTCGACCGCGATGTACTGGACCTTCTTGACCGCGAGCTCGTCGGCGCCGCGGTAGTTCTCGTTCGCGACCAGCGTGTACGACTCGCTCGTCGTCTTGTCCACGACGTACGGACCGGAGCCGACGGGCTCTTCGTTCGCGAAGTTCGCGAAGTCGGTGACGTCCTTCCAGATGTGCTCCGGGAGGATGTAGCTCGACCCCATCCGCTGGAACTCGGTCGTGTACTGAGCGGTGGCGTAAGTGAGGACGACGGTCGTGTCGTCGGTGGCCTCGGCCGAGACGAGTCCGTTGCCCTCGGGGTTGTTGGCTTCGTACGTGAAGGAGAAGACGACGTCGTCGGCGGTGAGCGGCTCGCCGTCGCTCCACTTCAGGTCGGGCTTGATCCTCACCGTGATCTGGGTGCCGTCCTCGTTGTACTCGAACGAGTCGCCGATCAGGCCGACGGGCTCGGCGTCCTGCGTCTTGTTGTAGAAGAACAGCGGCTCGTAGATGGGACCGAGCGCACCGTGGAGCACGGTGGGCGCGAACGGGTTGTAGTTCGCGGTGATCGGCGTCTGGCTTCCTGCCCAGACGCGGAGCGCGCGGTCGCCGTCGGCGTTGCCGCCGTCGTCGCCGCCTCCACCGCTGCCGCAGGCCGTCAGGCCCAGGGCGAGGACCGAGGCCCCCGCGACCGCCGTGAGCGCGATCTTGCGCTTTCCGTTACGGATCATTCTTCATTTCCTCTCGGTGCTGCACTGCAGGAGGGATTCTCCGGTTGGAGCCGAACCCCGGGCGGGGTTCACGGGAACCCCGGGAGGTGGCCTGCGGCCGCCCTCGAAGGGGTTTGTTAGGACAGTAACCTAACAAACCCACCCCGGGGGGACAAGCCTTCCTGCGGGCGTGAGATAACGTTTCGGACTCGACGTCTTTCCTCGTCACAGGCGCTCACTAAAGGTCCGAATGACACTAAGATCGACTCCGGAGGTTAAGGTGCCTATGACTCGAAGTGCGGACATCCGCGTCGCCGTCTCGACGGTGATCCTCACGCTGCGCCGCGGTGACGACGGTCCGCCCGTGCTCGCGCTCCCCCTCGTCCGCCGCACCCGCGAGCCGTTCGCCGAGCGGTGGGCGCTCCCCGGCGGGTGGCTCACCCCCGAGGAGTCGCCGGTCGACGCCGCGGCCCGCACGCTCGCCGAGACGACCGGCCTCGCCCCCACCTACCTGGAGCAGCTCTACGCCTTCGGCGCCGTCGACCGCTCCCCCACGCGGGTCGTCTCGATCGTGTACTGGGCCCTGCTCCGCCAGGACGACGTCGAGGCCCAGATCGCCGCGCACCAGGCCTCGGGTCGCGCGCCGGAGAACGTGGAGTGGTTCGCTGCCGACGACCTCCCCGCGCTCGCCTTCGATCATCACGAGATCATCGAGTACGCGCTCTGGCGGCTGCGCAACAAGGTCGGCTACAGCCGTGTGGCCCAGGGCTTCCTGCCCGCAGAGTTCACCCTCGCCGAACTGCGCGAGGCGTACGAGTCGATCCTCGGACGCTCGCTCGATCCGGCCAACTTCCGGCGACAGGTGGAGACGGCGGGAAACCTCACCCGGACCGATCGCTTCCGCACCGGCAGCCACCGCCCCGCCCGCCTGTACCGCGATGACACCGATGTCGAGCTGGCCGACCGCGGCCCGCTCCGCCCCGAGGAAACGAGAACCCGATGAGCATCACCTTCGTCCCGACGCCCGCAGTCCCCTCGGCGGACCCGTCCGTCGACCACGCGATCCAGGCCATCGTCGGCGGGGCCTCCACCGACGCCACGTGCACCACCGACCTCGCCGTCGGACCGTGGGACTTCGACACGCGCCCCGGCTACGGCCCCGGCTCCTCCATGGGAGACGTCATCCCGACCGGAGCTCCTCGGCAGGGAGAGCTCCCGGCCGCCTACCGCGAGGCCAGCGAGGCGGAGCTCCACCGCCGCATCGAAGCCGCGAAAGCCACGCTCGGGGACCGGGTGGTGATCCTCGGGCACTTCTATCAGCGCGAGGAGGTCGTGACGCATGCGGACGAGGTGGGCGACTCGTTCCAGCTCGCCACCGCCGCCACGATGCGGCCGGACGCGGAGGCGATCGTCTTCTGCGGCGTGCACTTCATGGCCGAGACCGCCGACCTCCTGTCGCAGCCCGATCAGGCGGTGATCCTGCCGAACCTGGCCGCGGGCTGCTCGATGGCGGACATGGCCGACATCGACCAGGTGGAGGAATGCTGGGAGCAGCTCGCCGACGTGCTGGGCGATCTCGACACCCCGGACGCCGACGGCCGCGTGCCGGTAGTCCCCGTCACCTACATGAACTCCTCGGCGGCCATCAAGGGCTTCGTCGGGCGGCACGGCGGCATCGTGTGCACCTCGTCCAACGCCGCCACGGTGCTGGAGTGGGCCTTCGCCCGCGGCCGTCGGGTGCTCTTCTTCCCCGATCAGCACCTGGGCCGGAACACCGCGAAGGCCATGGGGGTGCCTCTCGACCGGATGCCGCTGTGGAACCCGCGGCGCGCGCTCGGCGGCTCGACGGCGGAGGATCTCGCCGACGCGCAGGTGATCCTCTGGCACGGTTTCTGCTCCGTGCACCGCCGCTTCACCGTGGCGCAGATCGACCAGGCCCGCGCGGAGCACCCGGGGGTCCGCGTGATCGTGCACCCGGAGTGCCCGATGGAGGTCGTCGACGCGGCTGACGAGGCCGGCTCCACGGAGTACATCCGCCGTGCCATCGCCGAGGCCTCGGAGCCGACGACGTTCGCGGTCGGGACGGAGATCAACCTCGTGCGCCGCCTGGCCGCGCAGTACCCGCAGCACCGGATCTTCTGCCTCGACCCGGTCGTGTGCCCGTGCTCGACCATGTACCGCATCCACCCGGGCTACCTCGCGTGGGTCCTGGAGGAGCTGGTCGCCGGTCGCACACCGAACCGCATCACGGTCTCCGCCGATGTCGCCGACCCGGCTCGCCTCGCGCTCGAGCGGATGCTGGCCGCCAAGCCGCCGGTGCCCGCCGGGGCGCGATGAACGTCGTCGTCGTCGGCTCCGGCATCGCCGGGCTCACCGCCGCGCTGCACGCGCACGAGGCCGGGCACACGGTGACGGTCGTGACGAAGGGCGGCCTCGGGGGCGGATGCACGCCTCTCGCGCAGGGCGGCGTGGCCGGGAGCTACGGGCCGGGAGATGGACCGGCCACGCACGCCGCCGACACGATCAGCGCGGGAGCGGGTCTGTGCGACCCAGCCGCCGTCGACGCCCTCGTGGCGGACGGCGCCGCCCGGATCGCCGAGCTCCTCGCCCGCGGCGTCGCCTTCGATCGCGCACCGGACGGCTCTCTCGCCCGCGGGCGGGAGGCCGCGCACGCCCATGCCCGCATCCTGCACGCCGGAGGTGACGCCACCGGCGCCGCGATCTCCGCGGCGCTGTGCGCAGCGATTCAGCGCGCGTCCATCCCCGTCCGCGAGGGGACGATGCTCCTCGACCTCGTCGTCGAGGAGGGACGGGTCCGGGGGATCATGGTCCTCCGCGACGGGGACACGGCCGAGATCCGGGGCGACGCCGTGATCCTCGCGACCGGCGGGGCGGGACAGCTCTACGCGCATACGACCAATCCGCCGGAGGCAACGGGCGACGGCATCGCCGCGGCCCTGCGTGCCGGCGCCGCCGTCGCCGACCTGGAGTTCGTGCAGTTCCACCCGACCGCGCTTCCCGGCAGCCCCGTCTTCCTCCTCTCCGAAGCCGTCCGCGGCGAGGGTGCCGTCCTCCGTGACCAGGAAGGCCGACGGTTCGTGTTCGACAGCCATCCCGACGGCGAGCTCGCGCCGAGGGACGTCGTCGCGCGGACCATCGCCCGACAGGCCGCCCGGCAGGGGGCGCCCGTGCACCTCGATGCGACGGCGCTGGGTGCGGACGCGCTCGCCCGCCGCTTCCCCACCATTGACCGGGTGACGCGTGCTCGCGGTTTCGACTGGTCCAGGGCGCCGCTGCCGGTGACCCCCGCCGCCCACTACCTCATGGGCGGCGTCGTCACCGATCGCCACGGACGGACCACGATCCCGGGGCTCTACGCCGTCGGCGAGACCGCCCGCACGGGGGTGCACGGAGCCAACCGGCTCGCCTCCAACTCCCTCCTCGAAGGCGCCGTGTTCGCAGCCAGGGCCGCCGCCGCGCTGGACGGACCGTGGCCCGCTGCCGGCGACATCACCCCGTGTCCGTCACCGACGGACACGGATTCCGCACCGGAGGCCCTCCCCCGGTTCGACCGCGCCGGGCTGCAGCGGCTGCTGTGGGACGAGGTCGGCCTGCACCGGACCGGATCGGGCCTGCAGCGCGCGCTCCGGATCGTGCGCGGCTGGGCCGTCGAGACACCTTCCCCCTCCGACGCCCGCGCGCACGAGGACCGGAACCTGCTGCGGGTCGCCGAGGCCACCATCCGCGCCGCCCTGGCCCGCCCCGTCTCGGTCGGCGCCCACCACCGCGATGACCC
>SNQX01000018.1_pt1 | contig 141380 bp, 136 predicted proteins | sample 2580501 | NCBI WGS metagenome assembly SNQX01 (sample SAMN10953784, study PRJNA522744) | food fermentation metagenome | isolation source: 48-hour incubation of native-enriched microbial consortia from nixtamalized... | place: Mexico | collected 2017-09-24 | reverse complement strand
ATCCTTTAATAATCCAGCAATTATTGATATAATATCCATGGGAAGACCTCTCTCTCTAGATGTTCATCTTGAAGTGTACAATTAGATGATAGAGCGTCTTCCCATTTTTTTCCACTCATATGCCCCGTCGAGTAAAATTTTACACATACGCCCATTTTTAGAAAAAATATGCGGCGGATGCACTGATCCGCCCGCTTTTCATACATTATTTTTGAGGGATAGGTGGATGATGATGAAGAAAAAAATTGACAAACAGGCCGTCCGTACATGGGCGCGGAATGCAAAAAAAGTGTGCAAGCAGCTGATTCTTCCGTTCTCCGTCTTTCAGGCCATCCGTACGATTATTTTTCCGACGACGTTTGACGTTTTGCTGCTTGCCATATTTATTCTCATTTATCTCGGGTTTCAGTATGAATGGTTTTAGTGGCCGTTCCTGCTTTTCATGACGCGGGGGCGGCCCCTTGTGACAACTGCATGACGACATACTCGGTATTTTTCATTCGCCAGTACTTTTCCTGCAGTTTCGCGACTGCTCTCGCTTCATGGCGTTTTCCTTCATTTGCAAAGTATTCCTCCACGGTTTGGATGATCGGTGCGGGATAAGCGAGATAGCTGAAAAATAAGCTTTTTTCATCTTCTTTCAGCGGAAAATAGCTGAAATAGGTCTTCACCCAATCCACGCAGTCGTCAAACCGGCTCGGATAGGAATCGAGCGTCCGCGACAAGAAGGGAAGCAAGTCATAAAAAGGCGCAGCGTTTTTCGCCAGTTCGAAATTGGTAAAGTACCCGAGCCCGCGTTCATCGTACAAAAAATGCTCCGTTGAAATTTTTCCGTGGATGGTCACCGTTCTCGCTTTCTCCATCTCTTTTGATTGTTCATACCAGTTTTCCAGCTGCCGGATCGAAAATTTGAGCGCCTGGTTCGTTTCATTGTAAAAGGTGCAGTACAACAGGGCAAACGGGGACATATAGACCTGCTCTTCACACCGTTCAAGGAACTCTTCCAAAAAATCCTGCTGCCCGTACCAGCGGGAAAGGGTTTCTTCATAGTATTCCCGCCGTTTTTCTATTGAGATCTCCGTATCTTTGACGGACAAGCTGTGCAGGCGTGCGAGTTCCCTGAACATTTTTTGATGTTTCTCGCCGCGTGCTTCTTTTTCTTCGTTTGGCAGCCAGGGCATTAAATAGTATAATGCCCCGTTATACAGCACCCCGTAACGGCCGTCCAACGCGGGATAGACCGGGACAATACGGTTGTATCCCCGCTGGTACAGAGACTGGACATGCCGGATAAATCCCATCCCGTTTTGCGGTGCAATTTTTTTTAAAGCAAAGATGCCCTGGCCGGTATAAATTTTATACACTTTTCCGTACCGCCCGACATATTCAGCGTTCAGGCCGTAATGCTTTACAATCCGATTGATGTCCTGCTGCGAAAGGTCAGTCACCCGTTTCACCTTCTTAGAGCGCTTCTCCTGAAAAATAGGCGCTTGCTCATTTTCATTCCCCCGCTGCGCCGCATTCGCCGCGGCTTGAACATAGGCGCAATCTAGGTTAAGAATAGCTCGTTTTGCACGCTTCCTTACGCAGGCGCTTAGCCCCTGAATTTCAGATGCATCCTTCACCTAGACGCCCGTGCCTGTGAATGCTCCGGCTCAGTGATTTTTTTCGGCGCGCGCGTTTGCGGGAACGTACAGCACTTGCCCCTCATATACATCCTGGTTCACTTCCAAATGGTTCATCCTTAAAATCTGCTGGACATTGATATTGTATTTTTCAGCAAGCTGGTCGAGCGTCTCCCCGCTTTGGACGATGCAAACCTTTAACTTGGCAGGCTTTTCTTCATCTCTCCGGGCAAAAAAGTCGGCAAGCGAAATAGATTCGTATTTTTGCTTCTTTTTCTTCTTGGCAGCCGAATCCTTTTCTTCCGGCACTTCCTCTATTTTCTCCCCGCTTTCCGGCGACTCTTCCACAATCGTTTCGCTGCTCGCCACAGAAGAAGATTCATCTTTTTCAGGCGATTCTTGCTTGAGATAAGCAGAAGATTCATCTTCCATTGCCTTGCTCTCGATCCGGAAAACGGGCTCCGTCTTCCCGGCGTCATCCGGCTCAAGAGATTCTTCGTTCAGAGCCGTTTTGCTCTCCGTCCGGAACGCGGATGCGGTTTTTCCGGACAATTCCTGTTCAGGATGCCCTTCATCCCGCACTGGGTCGGCCTGCCATTCGTTCCGCACCGGTACGCTTTCCGCTATGGATGCAGACTCGTTTTTGCCTGAAAACTCCGGTTCTGCATGCCATTCGTTCTGCACCACTCCGCTCTCCGCTATGGATGCGGATTCGTTTTTGCCGGAAAACCCCGGCTCAGCGTGCCACTCATCCCGCACCGGTTCACTTTCCGCTATGGATGCAGACTCATTTTTGCCTGAAAGATCCGCTTCAGCATGCCATTCGTTCTGCACCACTCCGCTCTCTGCCAACGATGCAGACTCATTTTTTCCTGGAAACTCCGGCCCAGGATGCCACTCATTCTGTACCAGTTCGCTTTCTGCCAACGATGCAGACTCATTTTTTCCGGAAAACTCCGGTTCCGCATGCCATTCATCCCGTACCGGCGCGGCTGTTTCCGCCTGCCATGAAGCACTTTCCGGCACTTTTCCGCCTGCTTCCGGCAAGAGACTCTCCTCTTCTTCTTCCGGCAGTTCGACCGGTGCTAGCACATTCAGTTCGTTTGTGTACGGTTCCGGCTGAGCAACCGATTCTTCCGGCACCACGCGCGATTCGATCGTAAAAGGTGTATACAATTCCGGGTCAGCGTGAGATTCATCCTCTTCTTCTTTTTCCTCATCTGCACGCAAAGGCACTTCTTCAAAGCTTTCCGCTTCTTCCATAAAATGGCGGGGCGGTTCGGTGCTCTCTTCTTCTTGTTCCGATAAACTCCACTCGGAATGGCTAAAAGGCGCCTGATATGCTGCGTCCGGCTCATCCAAATAGGTTTCCCGGCCGTTCAAATCCGGGTATGGTGCTGTTTCGGCTTCGTCCTCTTCCTCATCCCCGTCTTGCAATATTCCCTCAATCGCAATATCCGCATTGATTTTTAAACAATCGGTTCCGTGAAATTGATAGTCAAATCCTTCTATATTGACGTCCAGTTCCTCAATATCCGCAATTCTTGTCTTCGGAATGGTAACGTCTACCGGGAAAGATTGGTAAAATTCAAATATGCCGTCTTCTTCCCGGTACTGGACCGCCTGCACATACTTCCTGAACAGCACATCTTCCCCTTCTTCTTCCCCGCAACCGATATACTCCCCGGCCAAATAGAGATTGCCTTTGATCACGACATACTGCTCCAATTCCTGTATGGTGATATGGGGATCCAATGATATTGATAAAAGTTCTTCAACTTCCTGTCCTTTTTTAAACCAAATCAATTCTTCTAATGAAAATCGTATGGACGATTGATTTTGCGGCAAAGCGGGTTCCTCCCTTCAATTCCTCCAAATCCCAATGAATATGTCATTTACACTGTATGAAGCAATCGGGGTTTTTATGATCGCAAATAAACCGCAGCATCCGTAAATCACTTGAATGGCTTTTTCGCAACAATATTGGACGGGGAGAGAAATCGATAAAAACCGGCTCATCTGTTTTCAGGTTACCCGTTCAAAAACTTAGATTTGGTCGAGCTAGGCGAACTGATTCGGCCATCCGTTTTCGGAGTGATCCGTTCAAAAACCATCGGGCCACCCACAGAGCGTGAAATTTTCCCTACTGCTACTTCTCTCTCGCCCGCAGCGGACAGAACGCAAAAAAAACCGGCTCATCCATTTTTGGACTTGCCGGTTCATAGCCGCAGGATTACCCGCGGATTGCCTTAAATGTTTTTTCTGCTGCTTCAACGGTACGGTCAATATCCTCGTCCGTATGCGCGGCGGACAAGAAGATGCCTTCGAATTGGGACGGCGGGAGGAAAATGCCGTTTTCCGCCATGCCGCGGTAGTAGCGGGCAAACAGATCCAAATCCGAAGTGCTTGCTGATGCAAAATTATTGACTTCTTCATTGGTGAAAAAGATGCCAATCATCGATCCTGCCCGGTTAATGGTATGCGGGATATCGTATTTCACCGCTGCCTCATGAAAACCTTGTTCGAGGCGGTCGGCTTTTCGCCTGAATTCCGCATACGTTTCAGGTGTTAACTGCCGCAATGTTTCATATCCGGCCGTCATCGCAAGCGGATTGCCGGACAAAGTTCCTGCCTGGTAAACAGGGCCGGTCGGTGCGATTTTTTCCATAATGTCGGCCCGTCCGCCAAATGCGCCGACAGGAAGGCCGCCGCCGATTACTTTGCCGAGGCAGGTCAAATCAGGCGTTACATCAAAGTAGCCTTGTGCACAGTGATAGTCGACACGGAAACCGGTCATCACTTCATCAAAGATCAGGAGGGCGCCGTATGCTGATGTGACTTCGCGCAACCCTTGCAAAAAGCCGGGCTTCGGCGGAACAACGCCCATATTGCCGGCAACCGGTTCGACGATGATGCAGGCAATATCTTCTCCGTACTGCTCGAATGCCGATCGGACGGCTTCCAGATCATTGTACGGGACGGCAATGGTATTTTGCGCGATTCCGAGTGGCACGCCGGGGCTATCCGGCAGACCGAGTGTGGCAACGCCCGACCCTGCTTTGATCAGGAGCGAATCGCCATGGCCGTGGTAGCTGCCTTCGAATTTTAAAATTTTATTCCGGCCTGTATAACCTCTTGCTAGGCGCAGAGCACTCATTGTGGCTTCCGTGCCGGATGAGACCATGCGGACGATTTCAATCGACGGTACGCGTTCTTTCACGAGTGACGCCAGTTTATTTTCCATGATCGTCGGCGTGCCGAAACTCGTCCCTTTTTCGGCCGTTTTTTTCAGCGCATCCACGACCCCAGGATTGGCATGGCCAAGGATGAGCGGCCCCCATGACAGCACGTAATCAATATATTCGTTTCCGTCAATATCATAAATTTTTGCGCCTTTGCCGTGGTCCATAAAAATCGGGTTCATGCCGACCGCTTTAAAGGCACGGACAGGGCTGTTCACCCCGCCCGGCATTAATGTGACCGCTTCTTTGTATGCTTCGATTGAATTTTCATATGAGCGCATCTTTCAACCTCCCGTTTATTCCGCAAGCCAGCGAGCAATATCGAGTGAAAAATAGGTAATGATGAGATCGCAGCCGGCACGCTTCATGCTTGTGATCATTTCAAGAACAATCGCCTTTTCATCAATCCAGCCGTTTTGTGCGGCGCCTTTTACCATGGAATACTCCCCGCTCACATTATACCCGACAACCGGGAGGCGGAATTCATTGCGCACATCACGGACGATATCAAGATAAGAAAGCGTCGGTTTTACGATTAGAAAATCTGCCCCTTCTTCCACATCCGACTGTGCTTCACGCAATGCTTCGAGCCGGTTGGCCGGATCCATCTGGTACGTTTTCCGGTCCCCGAAAGCGGGTGTGCTGTCAGCAGCTTCGCGGAACGGACCGTAAAACGCGGATGCATATTTGACCGCATAACTCATGATCGGCACATCTTCAAAGCCTGCTTCATCAAGCCCTTTGCGAATCGCGGTGACAAACCCGTCCATCATATTCGAAGGAGCAATGATATCAGCGCCTGCTTTTGCCTGGCTGACCGCCGTTTTCGCAAGCAGGTCAAGGCTTGGGTCGTTTAAAATTTTCCCATCTTCCACAACGCCGCAATGGCCGTGATCAGTGTACTCGCACAGGCAGGTATCCGCGATCACAATGATATCCGGGTAATTTTTCTTGATGAAACGGATGGCTTCCTGAACGATGCCGTGATCGTGGTACGCTTCCGTTCCGGTTGCATCTTTATGGTTCGGTACGCCGAATAAAATGACGGATTTAATGCCAAGGGAAACGACTTCATCCATGATTTCATGGAGCCGGTCCAGCGACCAGTGATACACACCCGGCATCGAAGCAATTTCATTTTTAATATTTTCGCCTTCAACTGCAAAAATCGGATAAATCAAGTCGTTCACTGTTAAATTCGTTTCGCGCACCAAAGCCCGCATATTGGCACTTTGGCGAAGTCTACGGTGACGGGCAAACTGTAAATCTTTCATTTTATTTCCTCCTAAACTGGTAGAATGCCGCAATGTATTGCATATTTATCCGGGAAGTATGCACAGCTGCCGGCTTGTTGGGAATGATTGCGACGGTCGCGGGCAAATCCCGCTTTTTCTATTTTGTTTTCTTCGTGTCGAACATCGCCCGGCTGGTAATCTCTCGGAGAAAACCGTACATGGCAGCCGGTTTGTTAGGCCGGCCGCTTCAATCCCGGGTTCGTGCCGGTTTCTATCTATTTTTCTTCTAAACGGACAAAATCGCATAATGCCCCAAGCATGGCCTCGACGGTGTATTCATCCGGGCAAACCGCTGCACGGCTGCCGGCTTTTTCCACTGCCTGCCTGGTTGAAGGGCCGATGACTGCGATCCGGGTTGAAAGCCCAGCGATATCCATGCCGCTTTCTTCAAGCGCGCCTTTAAAATGGCGGAAGGCGGACGGGCTTAAAAACAGAGCAAAATCGATGTGCTCCCGCCCGAGCAAACGGGTAAGCTTTTCTTTTGCCCCCTCCGGCATATACGTCTCATAGACAATCCATTCCTCTGCTATTATACCGCTTTTTCTTAGAAAATCCGCAATTTCTGTCCCGGCCAAGTTTCCTTTCGGGAGAAGGACGCGGCTTGCCCGGTGTCCGCTCCGCAAAAATTCCCGGGCAAAATCTTTTGCCGTAAACTTCCGGGGCGCAAAAGAAACCTTTAAACCGGACTGTTCCATACAGGCAGCCGTCTTTTTTCCCACAGCTGCCCAGTTTATGTTCAAATGCTCACATGCTATACCCGCACGGCTGCATGCTTCCAAAAAATAACGGACCCCGTTTTTGCTTGTAAACACAACCCAGTCGTATGCCGAGAGTTTTCGCAAAAATACAGATGCGGACAGGTCGGCATATGCACGGAAGGAAACCATCGGGACGACAAAAGGGGTGCCGCCGAGCGCTTCAATTTGTGCGGCGAGCTTTTCGCCGTCTTTTCCGCCTCTTGTGATCAGGATATTTTTCCCGCTTAAAGGCCCATTTGCCGTCATGACTGCCCGAGCTCCGCTTTCACTTGTTCAATCAGCGCCTTTGCCCCTTGCCGGCTTAAAATATCTGCCGCCTTTTCTCCGGCCGTTACCGGGTTGTGGGAGACAACCGTTTCTTTATATACCGTTTTGCCATCAGGGGAAGCGACAAGGGCAGTGAGGGAAATGCCTTCTGCCGTTTTCTTCGCAAGGCCGGCAATCGGTACCTGGCAGCCGCCTTCCATTTTATCAAGGAAGACGCGCTCCGCCTTTACCGTTTCCGCCGTTTCTGCGCTGTCGAGCTTCCGGAGCGCATCGAGCAGTTCCCCGTCATCGGCGCGGCATTCGACAGCGAGCGCGCCCTGCCCGATTGCAGGCAGGCAAATATCCGGATCAAAAAATTCGGTGACGGTATCCGCACTCCAGCCCATCCGTTTTAAACCGGCTGCCGCGAGGACGATCGCATCGTAATCCCCGTTTTTTAATTTTTCCAGCCTTGTATCAATATTGCCGCGAACAGACTTAATGCGGATATCGCTTCTTACAGCAAGCAGCTGGGCGCCGCGGCGGAGGCTGCTTGTCCCGACAACCGCCCCTTCCTTAAGGCTGGAAAAAGGGGTGCCGTTTTTGGAAATCAAGGCATCCCGGACATCTTCACGTTCCGGAATGCAGCCGATCACAAGCCCGTCCGGAAGCACAGCCGGCACGTCCTTCATGCTATGTACAGCCATGTCAATTTCATGATTCAACATGGCATCTTCAATTTCTTTCACAAACAGGCCTTTCCCGCCGACTTTGGACAGGGTGACATCGAGCACTTTATCGCCTTTTGTGGTGATTTCCCTGATTTCAAAACGAAAAGGCAGTCCGAGCTGTTCAAGCTTCGCCACCACCCATTTCGTCTGCGTCAGGGCAAGTTTGCTCCGCCTCGACCCTACGACAATTGTTCTCATCCGGCAATCCTCCTAATAATACAAATGAAAATCCGATAATCCTGTAATTAGAAAAAAGTTAATCAAAATGATTAAAAAAGCAGCCATATTCCAATAAGCCAGTGTTTTTCCGAACATGTGGCGGCGTTCGCCCCCATACAGGAGAAAACTGTATACAAGCAGCACGACAAACGACCCGACAATTTTCGGATCAAGCCAGTGAATGGCCGGAAGCCGCAAGTATGCCCACCATAGCCCGAGAATCAGCCCGAGCAAAAGGACCGGGACCGCAATGGCATTCATCCATTTCGAAAGCCGCTCCAGTTTTGCAAGGTCATTCAGGCGCCAGATTCTGTGGCTCCATTTCTTTTCCTTCAGCCACTTATATTGTAATAAATACAGAACGGAAAAGACAAAGGACAGGGAAAACAGCACATAAGCAATCAGCGTCATCGTAATATGCATGAGCAAAAGTTCCGATACCATTCTTCCTGCCCCTTGTGAGACCTTCTCCGGGGCAAAAGCGTGGACCGTCATGATAAAAAAGCCGATGACATTTGTAAAAAACACGGTAAAGTCAACGCGCAGCAGGCGGTTCAGGGCCAGAGACAGCGTCAGCAATGCCCATGCATAAAAATAAAGCCCCTCAGACAATGTCAAGACCGGGAACCGTCTGGTGTGAGCCATGTACAAAATAAATATAACCGTCTGCAATGCCCAGACAACGGAAAGAAAACGGAAGGCAGCCTTGTTAGCCTTCCGGTTCCGGTGGAGAAAGTCAAGAAAATAAAGCAAAATACTGGCTGCATAAAGCAAAATCATGCCTTCATGCAGTCTGTCCGTCCATACGGCATACATTGCCGGGCTCCCCGGTTAACCCGAATAGGACGGGCGGACTGCATGCCGCGCCATTTCGGCTGCCGGTTCCGCTTGTCCCGTTTCTGTTTCTAAATTAAAAATTTGGCGGAACAGTTCTAGATTCCGGGCTGCATCCGGCGAACCCGCCATTTCTTTTGCCTGCAGAATCGGATCTTTCAGCATCTGGTTAATAATGCTTTTTGTATGTTTGCTGATGACTTTCCGTTCGCGTTCTGTTAAGTCCGGCAGCTTCCGTTCAATGCTTTTCATCGTTTCCGCCTGGATCGCGAGCGCTTTTTCCCGAAGCGCCGTGATCACCGGCACCACCCCGAGTGTATGGACCCATTCATTGAATGCGCAAACGGCATCGGAAATCATGTCCGCAATCTGCCGGGCGGCTTTTTCGCGTTCTTTCAAGTTGGCTTCCACGATGCCTTCCAGGTCGTCAATATCATACAAGAAAACGGATTCAAGGGACGCGGCTTCCGGATCAATATCGCGCGGCACGGCAATATCGACAAGCAGCAGTGGGCGCCCGTTCCGTTTCTTTTCAATGGGTTTTAACTTGTCTGCTGTAAGGATGTACCCTTTTGCCGAAGTGGAGGTAATCGCGATATCCGCATCCAAAAGCGCCGTTTCCAAAGATGCCAGCCCGAGTGCCTCGCCATCGAAGCGTGCGGCAAGAAGCCCGGCTTTTTCCGGCGTCCGGTTGATGACGGTAATCCGGGTGGCACCGCTGCCGTGAATGTTTTCCGCAGCCAGTTCGCCCATCTTGCCGGCGCCGATGATGACCACTTTTTTATCAGCCATATCGCCAAAAATTTTCTTCGCAAGCTCCACAGCCGCATAACTGACCGAAACAGCATTGGAAGCAATTTCCGTTTCCGTATGGGCTTTTTTCGCTAGTGTGACCGCATCTTTGAACAGGCGGTTAAAAATGGTGCCGGTTGAACCGGATGCTTGGGCCAGCAGAAAACTGTCCCTCACCTGCCCGAGGATTTGCGTTTCACCGAGCACCATCGAGTCAAGCCCGCAAATCACTTTAAACAAATGCGCAATGGCTTCGTTGTCTTCGTAAATAAACAGATAGGGGGCAAATGCTTCCTTATCTATTCCGAACCATTCTGACAGAAAATCTTTAATATAATAACGCCCGGTGTGTGCCTGGTCGGCAACCGCATAAATTTCCGTACGATTGCATGTAGACACGATGACATTTTCCAAAATGCTCTTTTTCTTTTGCAGCGCCGCCATCGCATCCGCGAGTTCCGCCTCATCAAACGACAGCTGTTCGCGGATTTCAACCGGCGCAGATTTATAATTTAATCCGACAGTAAGTATTCTCATTGTTGCCCTCCGGCACCCCCATTTTATCTTGCCAAATGCATAGGATTGAATGTTGATCTATGTTAAGATGAATAAAGAAAAAAGCGCGTTTTTCTCTTTTGAAATAATACCATTCCTACCTGTAAAATAGCAGAAACAGGCGATGGTTTCAAGCATCTAGATTGAAGGAAAGAAGTGTGTCCCATTGAAAAGCCGCAAAATTTTTTCCGCGATTATCCTGATCGGGTTCGGGCTGTATTTTTATTTGCAGCGTTTTGACCTCACCGGCATGAAGGACTACTTTACATGGCCGACGCTGTTGATCATTGTCGGGCTCGCTTTTTTAGGCGAAGGCTACTGGGGCCGAGACGGGGAATCAATTTTGCCGGGGGTCATTCTCGTCGGGTTCGGCCTCCACTTCCACCTTGCCGGCAAAATCGCCATTTGGCCGGATAATATCGGGGTCTTTGTTCTCATTATTGCCATCGGCTTTTTGCTCCGTTCGCAAAAAACCGGGGACGGCACGTTTTACGGGCTGTTGTTTCTCGTGCTATCCATATTGCTCCTGTTTTCCGATAAAGTAATGGGATGGTTCGGCCTTGTCGAAAACAATGTTTCTTCCCTGATCAATTTCTGGCCGGCCGTGCTTGTCGTAATCGGCGTCTACCTGCTGTTTGCGAAAAGAAGGGGGCGGAAATAACACCCGCCCGTGCAGTCCGGCATGAAAAGCCAAGTACCCAAACAGCCCCGCGCGCCCAAAAAAACAACCAGGCGCTCATTACCGGCATTTTCCGGGGCCGGACCGCTAAAAAATACGATTTTAGATCCGGATCCTGCAGAAAAGCCCGGTGCCCGCATGCTGGCCCCGGGCTTTATTCACTTAATTCTTTCCATCAGGGAAGCCCACACTTTGTCCTTTCCCTCTCCTGTTTCAGATGAAAATAAAATGATTTCGTCTTCTTTTTCCAGATTCAGCGTTTCTTTTGCTGTTTTCAAATGAGATGCCCATTTGCCTTTCGGGATTTTGTCAGCTTTTGTGGCAACGACGATACACGGGATTTTATAGTACTTTAAAAAATTGTACATCAAACAGTCATCGTTTGTCGGCGGATGCCGGACATCGACAATGAGCACGACCGTCTTCAGCTGTTTTCTTGACGTCATGTACGTCTCAATCATCCGGCCCCATTTTTCCCGTTCTTTTTTCGACACCTTCGCAAACCCGTAGCCGGGAACGTCGACAAAGTATAATTTGTTTTCGATTTTGTAAAAGTTCAGCGTCTGGGTTTTCCCCGGCTTGGAAGAGGTTCTGGCAAGGGCTTTACGGTTGATCATTTTATTGATAAAGGAAGACTTTCCCACATTTGACCGTCCGGCAAGCGCAATTTCCGGCAAATGCCCTTCCGGATATTGCTCCTGCCGCACCGCGCTGATGACCAGTTCTGCCTCCGTTACTTTCATTTCTCCTCACCTGCAATGGCAATTTCAATGACTTCATCCATATGCGTGACCGGGTAAAAATGGAGATCCCCACGCACGCTTTCCGGAATGTCATCCAAATCTCTCTCATTTTCTTTCGGAATAATAATTTTCTTCAGCCCCGCTCTATGTGCGCCGAGCGACTTTTCCTTCAATCCGCCGATCGGGAGTACTCTGCCGCGCAGGGTGATTTCGCCTGTCATCCCGACTTCCTTATGCACGGCATGCTTCGTCAGTGCGGAAATCAGGGCGGTCGCAATCGTGATCCCGGCAGAAGGGCCGTCTTTCGGCACAGCGCCTTCCGGAACGTGGATATGAATATCATACTTTTCATGGAAATCAGGCGCAAGCCCGAGTGCTTCCGCTTTGGAGCGGACAAAACTGAAGGCGGTCTGAGCGGACTCTTTCATCACATCACCGAGTTTTCCGGTCAGGACCAGCTTTCCTTTCCCCGGTGAAAGCGACACTTCGATCTGAAGCGTATCGCCACCGACGGTCGTGTAGGCAAGCCCGGTCGCTACGCCAATCTGGTCTTCCATCTCGGCCTGCCCGTAATGGAAAAGCGGCTTCCCGAGAAAGTCAACGATATTTTTTGCTGAGACCGTGACCCGTTTCCTTTTCCCTGATACTATGATTTTCGCCGTTTTCCTGCAAATTTCGGCCAATCTCCGTTCCAGGCCGCGCACGCCTGCTTCGCGTGTATAGCGGCGCACGATCAGGCGGAGGGCTTCCGCATCCATCCTCAGCTGATTGCGAGCAAGCCCGTTTTCTTTTATTTGCTTAGGGAGCAGATGGGTCTTGGCAATTTCAATTTTTTCCAATTCCGTATATCCGGAGATCGAAATGATTTCCATCCGGTCGCGCAAAGGGCCGGGAACCCCAGACAGATCGTTGGCCGTTGCAATAAACATCACTTTCGACAAATCATACGGCTCTTCAATAAAATGGTCGCTGAACGCATGGTTCTGTTCCGGATCGAGCACCTCAAGCATTGCGGCTGAGGGGTCGCCGCGAAAGTCGCTGGCCATTTTATCGATTTCATCGAGCAAAAAAACCGGATTTATCGTGCCGGCTTTTTTCATGCCCTGGATGATCCGCCCCGGCATCGCGCCGACATACGTTCTCCGGTGGCCACGGATTTCCGATTCGTCCCTTACACCGCCGAGCGAAACGCGGACAAATTTTCTGCCCAAAGATTTTGCGATTGACCGTGCCAGGCTCGTTTTCCCGACACCCGGAGGCCCGGCAAGGCAAAGAATCGGCCCCTTGATCGAACGGGTCAACTGCTGCACCGCCAAGTATTCAAGGACGCGCTCCTTTACTTTTTCAAGGCCGTAGTGGTCTTCATTCAAAATCTTTTCCGCTTTCGCGACGTTGAGATCATCTTCCGTAGCGTTCGACCACGGGAGCGTGATCAGCCAGTCCAAATAATTGCGGATCACCGCGCTTTCAGACGAGGCAGCCGGGATTTTTTCATACCGGTCCAATTCTTTGAACGCGGTATTGGCCACATGCTCGGGCATGCCAGCATTTAAAATTTTTTCGCGCAGCTCATGCACTTCCGCCGTTTTGCCTTCTTTATCACCGAGTTCTTTCTGGATGGCTTTCATTTGTTCCCGCAAATAATATTCTTTTTGCGTCCGCTCCATCGACTTTTTCACTTGTTGGCTGATTTCTTTTTCAAGTTGCAAAATTTCCTGTTCATTTTTGATCAGCCCGATCAGCTTTCGTATTCTTTCTTTTATATCAATCGTTTCGAGAATGTCCTGCTTTTGCGGAAGGCGGAGCGGCAAATGGGATGCGATAATATCGGCCGCCTTGCCCCCGTCTTCCATATCGGAGACCGCCTGGAAGGTTTCACCCGAAATTTTTTTCGACTGGCTGATGTACTGATCGAAAAATTCGAGCATCGTGCGCATCAACGCTTCCGTTTCAGCATCCGGCCGAAACTGCTCATCAAATGTTTCGACTTCGACGGAATAAAAGGTGCCTTCATCTTCAAAAGAGACGATTTTTGCGCGCCGCACGCCTTCCACGAGCACCCGGATCGTCCCGTTCTGCAGTTTCATCATCTGGTTCACTTTTGTGAGCGTTCCGGTTTGGTATAAATCTTCCTGTTTTGGTTCTTCGATGGAAACGTCTTTTTGTGTCGTCATGAAAACTTCGCTGCCATGCATCATGGCGTTTTCAAGGGCCTGGACAGAGTAGTCCCGGCCGACGTCCAAGTGCAAAACCATCGATGGATACACAAGAATCCCCCGTAAAGGAAGCAAAGGAATTGTGTATGCGGATTGTGTTGTCATCTCAGCACCCCTATCTTGATACGTCTTTTAGGGGGCCTGTCCATTAACCCCCTATGAGCGCATTGTCGTTAAAATGTTTCTTTAATGCGATATCCAGGACTTCTTCCAGCTGCCGGACCGGAACGATCGCAATGCCTGTGATTTCCTTGAACGAGGCCTGCATGTTTTCGGCAGGAATGATCACCGTTTTGGCTCCTGCCTGTTTTGCTGCTTTTATTTTGGCATACACGCCGCCGACCGGTTTGACCTTGCCGTGCAGGCTGATTTCCCCTGTCATGGCTACTGTCTGGTCAACAGGAATTTTATAAATGGCGGAATAAATGCCGCATGCCATCGCAATCCCGGCGGAAGGGCCGTCAACCGGAATCCCACCCGGAAAATTAACATGGAGGTCATACTGGTCAGCGGGTACACCCATCGTCCGTAAAACGGTAATGACGTTTTCGGCGGAACCTCTCGCCATGCTTTTTCTGCGGACCGATTTCCCTTCGCCGCCGATACTCTCTTCGTCCACAATCCCGGTAATGTTGACGCTGCCCCTTTCTTTTGCCGGAATGGCCGCTACTTCAATTTCAAGAAGCATCCCTGTGTTCGGACCGGTTACGGCAAGCCCGTTAACAAGCCCTGCAGCCGGCTGTTCAGGGGCCTTTTTCTCATAGCGCGGCGACAACTGGCTGGCTGTTGCCACCCATTCCAGGTCCTCCTCCCGGATAAAATCCTGTCCTTCCTGGATTGCAAGCCCTGCAGCAATTTGCACCATATTGACCGCTTCCCTGCCATTTTGCGTATATTGCGCCAAAATGTCCAGGCCATTTTCGCTGATTGCCATATGGATTTTATCAGCTGCTTTTTTTGCAACCTGTTTAATTTCACCACGGTCAAGTTCGCGAAAAAACACTTCCATGCAGCGCGAACGGATGGCAGCCGGAATTTCTTTCGGCGTTCTGGTCGTTGCGCCGATCAGCCGGAAATCTGCAGGTAGTCCATTTTGAAAAATATCATGGATATGATGTGGAATTTCCCGGTTTTCGGGATTGTAATACGCACTTTCCAAAAAAACTTTCCTGTCTTCTAGTACTTTCAATAATTTATTCATTTGGATCGGATGCAATTCCCCGATTTCATCAATAAACAAGACGCCGCCGTGGGCAGAGGTGACCGCACCCTGTTTCGGCTGCGGGATGCCGGCCTGCCCCATGGCGCCCGCCCCCTGGTAGATCGGGTCGTGCACGGAACCGATTAAAGGATCGGCAATGCCCCTCTCATCAAAGCGGGCTGTTGTGGCATCCAGTTCAACAAAAACAGCGTCACGTTGAAAAGGGGATTTCGGATTTTTTTTAGCTTCCTCAAGCACAAGCCGGGCCGCTGCCGTTTTGCCGACACCGGGCGGCCCGTAAATGATACAGTGCTGCGGGTTTGGGCCGCAAAGTGCCGCCCGCAGTGCTTTAATGCCGTCTTCCTGGCCCACAATATCCGCGAATGCTGCCGGGCGGACGCGTTCCGAAAGCGGCACAGATAAAGAAATTTCCCGTAGTTTCCGCAACTGTTCCATTTCTTTTTTTGATTCGCGGTCTATCGTAATTTTTTGTGTTTTTTGGCTTTTTAGCAAGTTCCAAAAGTAAAGCCCGATAATGATCCCGAAAAATAGCTGGATCAATAAGGCAATCCCCGTCCAATTCATCCTGTTCCCTCCAAGCATTTCAGTTGCAGCCTGATCATGCCGCTTCCTTATTTACCTAGTATCTCCGGCTGCCGGAGGGAATAAACGGGGATTTCTGAAAACCAGGAACGGCTGGGCGGAAGAAAAAAGGGCAAGCGCACCGCTCGCCCATTGCTTCTTTATTCTGCTTCGCCTCTCATTTTTCCGGCGCTGTGCCAATACCAGGAATTTAGCCCTGCTGCCTTAGACCGGTTCCTGTTCAAAAAAGAATGTTCACGCCGGATTGCCGGCGGGCAGCCCGGCTCCGCTTCTTTATGCCGATTTTGTCTGATCGCTGCCTTCAATGACTGTGCCATCTTTCAGCACGAGCCTCGGGAATTCTTTGTCCAGGACGGATTCTTTTGTAACAATACATTTTTCAATATCTTCCCGGGATGGCAAGTCGAACATGACATCGAGCATAATGCCTTCAATAATGGAACGCAAGCCGCGTGCACCCGTTTTTCTTTCGATCGCTTTTTTCGCGATTTCCTTCAGCGCATCCTGTTCGAATTCCAATTCTACATGGTCGAGTTCCAACATTTTTTTGTACTGCTTGACCAGCGCATTTTTCGGTTCGGTCAAAATCTTAATCAATGCTTCTTCATCCAATTGTTCCAAAGTGGCAATAACCGGAAGACGGCCGATGAATTCTGGAATCAGCCCGAAAGAAAGCAAATCTTCCGGCAGTACGTGCTTCAGGAGCGATTGTTCATCGAGTTCGTCATTTTTTAAATCGGTGCCGAAACCGATCACTTTTTTGCCGAGGCGGCGTTTAATGATCTGGTCGATGCCGTCAAACGCACCGCCGCAAATAAACAGAATATTGGTTGTGTCAATCTGGATAAATTCCTGGTGCGGATGTTTGCGCCCTCCTTGAGGCGGAACGCTCGCAACCGTGCCTTCCAGAATTTTCAGGAGCGCCTGCTGCACGCCTTCGCCGGAAACATCGCGTGTAATCGAAGGGTTTTCCGATTTACGGGCAATTTTATCAATCTCATCAATGTAGATGATGCCTTTTTCCGCTTTTTCCACATCATAATCAGCTGCTTGAATCAGCTTTAACAAAATATTTTCGACGTCTTCCCCGACATAACCGGCTTCCGTCAACGATGTGGCATCGGCAATCGCAAACGGCACATTTAAAATACGTGCCAGCGTTTGCGCAAGCAGCGTTTTCCCGCTCCCTGTCGGCCCGATTAAGCAAATATTGCTTTTTGCCAGTTCGACTTCATCGATTTTGCTGTTGGAATTAATCCGTTTATAATGGTTATATACGGCAACCGCAAGCGATTTTTTCGCCTGTTCCTGGCCGATCACGTATTCCGCAAGAATTTCACGGATTTCATGCGGCTTCGGAATGTCTTTGAATTCCACTTCTTCTTCTGTGCCAAATTCTTCTTCAACAATTTCCGTGCACAATTCAATACATTCATCACATATATACACACCCGGACCAGCGACCAATTTTCGCACCTGGTCCTGCGATTTTCCGCAGAAAGAACATTTTAACTGCTGTTTTTCATCGCTGAATTTGAACATTCCATTCACCCCTTATATTGTACTTCTTCCATTCCATTGGCAGTTCCCGAAATAACAGGGACCCTTCATGACTCCCGCTTACCATTATACAAACCCCTTTTGCTGTGATTTGTATATGGATTGTATCACAAAACGATGACGGCAGGAAATAAACTGCTTATACCATTCTCCATGCATATGTAAAATTCCTGTCTACTCCAGATTTTCCCAAAAACCAGACGAATATGCTTCTCCATCCTGAAAAATTGCACCGGCTAAGTTTCTGGTGCGCTTATCTTACAGTATGGGCTTCTATGTATTTTTTGGCACAGCCCGCAGGTTAGAAAACAAGACACGAGCCAGTGCCGTGCCTTGTATTTCTATTTATATTATGCAACAGTTTTGCTGTTTTGCACAAGAAAATCGATCGCTTTGCGCGCTTTCAGATCGGCTTTAATGCCGTCCGTAGAACCGAGCACCCGCCTGATATCGTCAACGGACATGCCGTACATTTCGGACATGCGCTTCAGTTCTTCATCCACTTCTTCATCGGATACTTCAAGGTTTTCCGCATTGGCAATCGCTTCAAGCGTCAGATTAAAGCGGACGCGTTTTTCCGCATCTTCTTTCATCTGATTGCGGAGCGCTTCTTCATTCTGGCCGGAGAACTGATAGTAAAGTTCGAGGTTCAGCCCCTGGGCACTCAAGTTTTGTTCGAATTCTTGCAGCATGCGGTTTAATTCCGTATTGATCATCGCTTCTGGAATGTCCATTTCTGCATTTTCCGCAGCTTTTTCGACCACTGCATCTTCAACCGCGTGTTTTGCTGCATGTTCTTTCGATTCTTTTAAATCTTTTTGGATTTTTTCTTTTAATGCATCCAGCGTTTCCACTTCGTCATCCGCATCCTGCGCGAATTCATCGTCCAGTTCAGGCAGGTGTTTCGCTTTGATTTCATGGACTTTCACCTTGAAAGTAGCTTTTTTGCCTGCAAGTTCACTAGCGTGGTATTCTTCTGGGAAAGTGACTTCGATTTCTTTTTCATCGCCGGTTTTTACGCCTGCTAATTGTTCTTCAAAACCTGGGATGAAGTTGCCCGAACCAAGTTCAAGCGAATAGTTTTCCGCAGATCCGCCTTCAAACGCTTCGCCGTCAACGAATCCTTCGAAGTCGATGACAACCGTGTCGCCCATTTCCGCTTCGCCGTCTTCTTTGATCACGAGTTCGGCAAGGCGTTCCTGCAATTTCTTCAATTCTTCTTCCACGTCTTCGTCCGTTACTTCTGTATCCGGTTTTTCGACTTCAAGGCCTTTGTATTCGCCAAGTTTCACTTCCGGTTTCACGGTAACAGTCGCTTTAAAGATTAACGGTTTGCCTTTTTCCATTTGTTCGACATCAATATTCGGCGTATCGACCGGTTCAATACCGGTTTCTTCGATCGCTTTTTCGTATTCGCCAGGCACGATCATATCCAGTGCATCCTGGTAAAGAGATTCCACACCGAAACGTTTTTCAAATAAAGGACGCGGGATTTTGCCCTTCCGGAAACCCGGGACATTGATTTGTTTCACTACTTTTTTGAAGGCTTTATCCAGACTTTTATCAACCGTTTCAGCATCTACTTCAACTGTCAGGATCCCCTGGTTTCCTTCAGTTTTTTCCCATTTTGCTGACATACCTTTCCCTCCAACAATCTATAAATAATAATGTAATAATAGGAAATAGACCGGGTCTGTTTCCTGATTCCCTTGTCTATTGCTTTTTTCAAATACGGATTGAAAAAAGACAGTTTACAACCATTTAATTATAACATAGCTTTTTTGTCTTTCAATGATGAGCCTACAGATTCGGCAAAGAAATTTCCTCAAGGCTTTCGAGATAGCGGACGGCCTCAAGTAAGGTATCCGGCTCCACCGAATAGTACATCGCGATTTTATCAAAATACGCTTCCTGCCCGAAAAGCTTCAGGCCCATGCTGTAGTAGGCAGCCGTCCACAGCGCGGGATCTTCCGGCTCCAGTTCAAACGGGTACAGCAGGAAAAAATGCCGGTCCAAAACCGTTTTAATCTGAGCAAAAAGGGTCGGATTTTTTTGTTCGACATCCCTTGAAAGCCGTGTAATCAAAAGATTGTACAGCTGCGTTTCAAAAATCGGCAAAAGATGCGCGGGATTTACGGCGCCAGCCTTGCCGAGTTTTTGCATCTCGAATTCATCCGTGATCCCCTGTTCTTTTAAAACGTTCAGCAAAAGGGTCTGGATAAACGGATGTTTGTCCGGATCCCGGATATATGCCCGGATTTCATCGAGATACGGCCGGATATTTTCATGCACAAGATGCGAAACCCGCAAGATTTGTTCTTCCTGGTCCCCGGTTTCAAAAAGCTTGCGGTCCGTATGCTCGGGCTCCCGTTCCGGTTTCGGCATCTGCATCCGCTTTTCACTGAAAGCGAGCAGTTTTTCATAATGGTCCAGCTTGTCCGGCGGGGCTTCTTTTTCTTCCAGCAGAGCGCGCAAGGTACTGCTGATTTCTTCATGTTCACCGAGCTGGACAAGAATCATGAGAAACAGATCGAGGATTTCGAAGTAGTCGCCGGTTCCTTCACGAAGCATTTGTCTGCCTTGTTCTTTCGCTCCTTCATAATCGCCGGCTTCATAGAGCGCAATCATGTAGGCGGTCCCGATCTCCCCATCGTCATGGTCAAGCCGGCGTGCCTGGCGAAGCAGCGCGGCAGCTTCTTTATATTCTTTTTGGCTGATGGATTCGAGTCCCCGCTCCAAGAGGCGTTCTTTCAGACGGGGGAACGGCACCACATTGCTTTTTCCGTTTTTCATTGTCCATTCCGCCTTTTTTTAGATCGTCACTAGTGTAGCATGAACCGGTTTTTTTGCAAAGGGATTATACTGCCGGGGGGCTTTCCATTATGAAAAAAGCCAAACACAGAAAGCCATAAAGCTTCCGTGTCCGGCTTGCTTATTTCTTATCCGGCCTGATATCGTGAATGTCCTCTTCCTCAGCCATTTCCGTGCCGTAAGCAAGGCGCTGGTTTTGCCTTTTTTTCGTTTTTTCGCCGCTTGGGGCATCATGTTGCAAAAACCTGTGCACGAATACTTCCGCAGCCGAAATCAGGCAGGCGGCAATGATGCTGCCCCATGCAATTTGCAAATAATTGTCAAGCACCACGTTCCCGAAAATCCAGACACTGGCATAAACAAGCAAAAAGTCGACAACTGTTGCTTTCCAGTTCCCGATGCGCGGCAAAAGCAGCACATCCCCGACAACATAAGACACAATTGTTACAAGCAGGCTGAACGATAAAATATCTGTGATCGTCGCATCGAAAAAGAGGTCAAGCGCAACCGCAAAAGCGACGATGCACGTGATAAATTTTGCCAGTAAAACCATTGCATTCCGCATTCCAATTCCTCCCTTAAACAGGCAGTTTTACTTATAGTTTGTCCAAATGAAAAAGGATTGAAACATATTGTGATGATTTAAAAGAAGAAAAAAGGGGTAAAGCTATAACAAGTCTACACATGACGGAGGGATTCGATGAAAAGGTCAACGATGAATCTGATTTCAGGCACTTTGCTTTCCGCCGGGGGAGCCGTGCTGGCCATGGCCGCTTGCAATAAACGGCAAAAAGATTCGGCTGAAACTTGGGAAGACACGGATATGAGAAACAGCAAAAAAATCGACCGGATGGAAAGTGTGGATGCAGACAAAGTGCCGGAAGAAAAAGGACTTACACAGCTGGACTCCACATACCGTTCCGAATGGATCGCAAACGGATTTCCGCAAACCCATAAAGAAATGAAAGAACTGGAAAAAGAAGGGCAAAAATCATAACTGCTCTTTCCGCCATTTTACACAAAAGGCCGGGCAACAAGGGAAAATCCCTGCTGCCCGGCCTTTTTGCGGTTATACGCTACGTCTCAGGAGGGATTCGATCAAAGTAGGAAAATTGCAGGGATAAAAAAGGAATACTGCCACAGTGTTCTAATCTGCGTTAGCATCCCTTAGCTGTCCAAAACCCTTTCATATCAAGGGTTTATCTTCAAAATGCGCTACGTCCCAGGAGGGATTCGAACCCCCGACCTGCGGCTTAGAAGGCCGATGCTCTATCCTGCTGAGCTACTGGGACACTTTAAAATGGTTTGTTGTCAAATATTTTCCATTTCAATCAAAAATCACTTGAAAACAAACCTTATAAGGTTTGTTACGAACATATTTCATTTTAATCAGCAGGCGGGCAAATGTCAATCATGAATTTGAAAAAAACACGATTTTTTCCTGCAACGGGCGGGTGCAGCAGCAGGCAGCGGTTTCCGCAACCGGATTGGCCCGGCTTCGTACCCGCCTTGCTCTGCAGCCGGAGTTCCCGGCGTCATAACGAGAATTCCTGGCGTAAATCCTCAAGTTCGCGGTGCTTGTCCGTATAAAATGAAACACGGATCGTATTTCCGTTTTTCTCCACAACCGCATACGTCCGTTCCGTCCTGCCCCTTGGCATCAAAAGGCTGCCGGGATTCAGGAAAAGAGTATTTTCAATCAGCTCGGCACCGAGAATATGGGAGTGCCCGAAAAAAACAAAATCCGCCCCCACTTCTTTTGCTTTATAAGACAAATTCAACAGGGTCATTTTTACATTATAATGGTGGCCGTGGGTGACAAATATTTTGCTGTCCCCAATTTCTTTCGTGATATCAAGCGGAAATTTCCGCTCATAATCGCAATTGCCGCGCACGGTTAAAAAGTCCCGGATGGCCTCCTCGTCCGCTCGCAACTCCGAATCGCCGCAATGGATCATCGCGTCCATTTCCCCGCCGTACCGCCGTTTAAGCTCGATCAGCTCTTCCGTAAGTCCGTGGCTGTCACTTGCAATCAGCAGTTTCATTTTTTGCCTTCCTCCCCTAAAATCGAATACAGTGCATCCGAAAGTTTTGCCAGTGCATGGGCACGGTGGCTGATTTTATTTTTTTCTTCGGCAGAAAGCTGGGCAAGCGTTTTGCCGGACGGAAGCATAAAAATGGGATCGTACCCGAATCCGTTCTCTCCGATCCTTTCCCGCGTGATCCTTCCCTGAAGCGTCCCGGACACCGTAAATGTTTCTTTTCCAGGGCGGGCAACCGCAAGTGCACAATAAAAAGAAGCTGTACGTTTTTCATCCGGTACCCCTTCAAGCTCGGAAAGCACCTTATCGATGTTTGCCTCATCATTTTTCTCTTTCCCTGCATAGCGTGCAGAATAAACCCCCGGCCTGCCGCCAAGCGCATCGATCATAAGCCCCGAATCATCGGCAATTGCCATCATGCCGTATGCATTGGCCGCCGCTTCCGCTTTTAAAATCGCATTTTCTTCAAACGTTTTCCCCGTTTCCTCTACGTCCGGTGCGCCTTCCATATCCAAAAACGTTTTCACCTCGAGCTCGAACCGGGAAAATAAAGCTGCAAATTCTTTTGCTTTACCTTTGTTTTTTGTTGCAATCAAAACAGCCGCCAATTTTCTCCCCCTTTTAAAGGAAATGTATTATGTATGCACGATACAAATAAGAGGTAGTCTGGCTACCCCTTTTGTCCCATATTCTATAGTATAACAAAAAAACCACGCTAAAAACTACCCGTGTTGACTTTTTCCGGCCTTGTCACCGGTTCTGAAACCGATTTTCCGTCTTCTGTAACAAGCTTTGTACTGCCGTCCACTTCGACTGCAACGCTTTTAATCCCTTTTTGCTCGGTCAGCGTCAGGACGAGCGGATCGAGCACTTCGTTTGAGATCATCTTTTTATCGAGGCTCCCTAAAATTTCTTTATTAAAATCAACCGTCACTTTCCCGTTTGCCACTTCCGGCTGTTTCTTCAGTTTGACATCGTCCATGAATCCGGACACAAGATGGGAACCCGGGGAAGGACCTTTAACCAGTTCTTCAACCGCTGCTGCGACATCGTCCTTGTTACTGTCCGCAACGCGCTTCGTTACCGGCACATAATAGCTTTGCTCCCCTGTTTCCGCCAAATAATAAACGGTGACCGGATGGGTATTTGTAATATCGGCAACATATTTTGTATCCGTGTTGATCCCTGCTTCCCTTGTCAAACCGCCCGGGCTTACGGGTGTCCCTGCAACCGGCATCGCCTTCAGTTTTTTGCCGTTCATTTTAAGCGAGACCTTTTGAATGGAGTCAAACTGGGTCAGCGTCCATGTGACCGATTCCAATATTTTTTGTTCATCGTGCGCTTGATAGTCTTTGAAATCCCCCGAAAAGTCGACCGTCGCCAAACCGTCTTTCACATCTACCGACAACTGTGTATTCGCGGGAAGCACCGCACGGAAGCCGTTCGGCAGCAAATTGGAAACCGGGCCGTCCTGCACGAGGTATTCCAGTGCCTGTTTTGCAATGCTTTTGCTTTCGGGCAAGGCGATCGTTTGCGGAACGACATAACCGTATTTATCAATCAAATACAGCTCTGTCAGCACCTGCCCTTTCTTTGCTTTTGCGGTTTGTTTCGCTCCGTCTTTTACAGAAACACTTTGATGCGGATCAATTTTTTCCGGCTGCTTCTCAGGCAGCAGGCTGCAACCCGAGATCCAGATGCCGCATGCCGCAAGCGCCAGGGCAAACTTGCCGGCTGCCTTTGCTTTTTTTACCATCCCTTTCCCCTCCCGAAGACTGTTTGTACTACTATGTATACTGGCTTTCCGCAAATTTAGACCGGACATGCAAAAATTTCCGGGGCAGAATAAAAACGGCACGCTTTTCCATAATAAAAATACAGCTGAACAGGAGGGATTGATTTGAACCAGACACTGGGCGTCCATGAAACGCTTGATATGCACGAAATATTAATGTTTAAAAACATCTGTTTAACAAAATCCGCAACCATGTCGGCCATTGCACAGGATCCGGCTTTAAAAGAACTGCTCGGGCAGGATGCAAAGCAGGCAAAGCAGGATATCGAACAACTCATGTCGCTTTTGGGGAGGGAAGAAAAATGAACGGCTTTCTCCAAAACATCATCGGGATGGGAGACATGTCAGACAGCATCATCGCATCTGACCTGCTCATTTCAACAAAGTCCGGTGTGAAGATGCTCGCGTTTGCGGTAACCGAGGCAGCAACAGCGGAAGCCAGAGCCGCTCTTTCAGCACAGCTTCTGTCGGCCATTGACATGCATGATAAGATCATGGACTTTATGATTGAAAAGGGTTACTATCACCCTTACGATATAGAGGACCAGTTGCATGTCGACATGCAGGCAGCCCGGACCGCCTTACAAATCCCCCTTCCCGATTAAACGGCGTACCCACTGCTTTACTTTACGTCAGTTTAAAGCGCAGCCGGCCTTCTCCCTCTTATCTGCTGGCTTTCGCTTTACACATTTGAAGAGGACAGGCACGAAAAACCCGGCCTGCTTTTAAAAAAAGCGGCGCCGGGTCTTTTTACGGCTTGAGGACCACTTTTATGCAATTGTCCGTTCTTGTATCAAACACTTCGTATCCTTTTTCCGCCTGGTCAAGCGGCAATACATGCGTCACGATGTCGCTGAGCGTGACTTTTTCCTGCGCCACAAGGTCATACAGAAACGGCATATAATGAATGACCGGCGCCTGTCCCGTGCGAAGGCTCACATTGCGCTGGAAAATATCGCCGAGCGGAAATGCGTTGTAACGGCCGCCGTACACGCCTGTCACCTGGATGGTGCCGCCTTTTCTCACCGCCTGTGACGCGATGACAAGCGCACTCATCGCCCCGCCCTGGAGTTTCAGCCCGGATGCCAAATATTCCATCGGTGTCATTTTCCCGTCCATGCCAACCGCATCAATGACAACATCCGCACCGCCTTTAGTGAGTTCTTTCAAATATTCGCCGGTATTGTCGTGCTGTTCAAAGTTGACGGTTTCCACTTTGTTATACGTCTTGGCATGCTGCAACCGGTAATCCAGATAATCAACGGCAATGACACGTTTCGCCCCTTTTAGCCATGCAAATTTTTGCGCAAGCAGGCCGACCGGTCCGCAGCCGAGCACGACAACCGTGTCACCGTCTTTCACACCCGCATTGTCCACCGACCAGAACGCAGTGGAAGCGGCATCTGAAAGCAACACGAGTTCTTCATCTTTGACTTCGCTGTTTTCCGGAATTTTAAAAGGTGTAAAATTTGCATACGGGACACGTAAATATTCCGCCTGGCCCCCCGGATAGCCGCCTGTCAGATGGGAATATCCAAAATAGCCGCCCATTTCCCCTTCTGCATTCGCATTGTCGCACTGGCTTTCCAGATGATGAGTGCAATACCAGCATTCCCCGCAGGCGACAGTGAACGGTATAATCACCCTGTCCCCTTTTTTTACCTTTGTGACATCGGGACCGGTTTCTTCGACAATCCCGAGCGGCTCATGCCCGATGATATAGTCTTCCGGAAAATTCGGAACCATGCCGTGGATGAGATGCAAATCGGAGCCGCAAATGGCCGATGACGTAATTTTTACAATGATATCGTCTTTTTTCTCCATTTTCGGTTCCGGCACATCTTTTACTCTGACATCTTTGATCCCCTGGAAAGTGACTGCTTTCATGTTTGCCTCCTATTCGTCCGCATCAATCTGCGCCATCATGCCCATGCGCGATGTATTGCCGGGAAACAGGTTCAGTTTGCCGATCATCAGCGCCATATCAGCGGATTTCATATCCAGTTTGTACTGGTCATCTACATTGTACGGGTGGAGCCAGCCTTTTTGCATCATGAAATTTGAAACCTCTTCATGAAGCGAAAGGCCCTCTGCAAGCTGTTTCCGGAATGCGGCCCTCACTGCAGGCGTTCTTGATTCCGTAATGGCTGCCGCCGCATTCCGGATCCCCGTTTTAATGCTCATCAAAAATTCAAGTGCAACTGCTGAATCCGCCATTTCCGGCATGCCTTCCGCGTTTTCGATTTCCAAGTAATCATGAATCATTGCAGCATCCCTCCCGGATTCAGCTTGTATAAAGCCTTCATTTCTTGAATGGCTGCTTCTGCCTGCTGCACATCTTTTTCCATCAATGCCTTCAAATCCTGGTCGAATACCAGGCCGGACATCATTTTCGATTTTAATAAACAAATGGTTTTGAAATTGAGCATTTCATGGAGCTCCCTTGTTTCGTGGTAAGCCAAACCATTGTTTTCCATATATCCACCTCCGTTTTTCAACAGCTATTGTGCCTATTCGCGGCCGTTTCTATGCGGGCTTGGATGAAGGCAAAACAAAAAAACCACCCAATCAGGAGAGCGTCTCCCCCAATTGAATGGTTTCCACACCAGTAATATCCTGTTCAAGCCAGTCTGATGCAAGCGCAGCAAATATTTTGCTCGAACCGGTGGTGTAAAAGCGGTGCTTCTGCCGCGTGTCTTCCATATTAAAAAGGTCATGGAAGTAAAGAAGCGTGCTCACTTCGCGCGCGGTTTCCTCCCCGGAACTGATGACCGAAACGCCCGCGCCCATCACGTTTTGGATAATCGGCCCGAGGAGCGGGTAATGGGTACATCCGAGAATGACGGTATCAATACCACAATTTTGGATCGGATACAAAGTTTCGGCAACAATTTTTTTGGCAATCGGACTGTTGTACTGGCCGCTTTCCACAAGCGGGACAAATTTCGGGCAGGCAAGCGCTGTAATTCTGACTTTCTTATTGATGCTTTTTAACGCCCGTTCATACGCCTGGCTTTTAATCGTGCCGACCGTTCCGAGCACGCCGATCCGGAAATTTTTTGTATGTTTTAAAGCGGCCCGCGCGCCGGGATAAATGACGCCGAGCACCGGAATTTTCAGTTCTTCCCTGACTTCGTCCAAAATCACTGCCGTAGCCGTATTGCAGGCGATGACCAGCATTTTAATTTGTTTGTCCATCAGAAACCGGATCATCTGCCAGGTGAATTTTTTGACTTCTTCCACCGGTCGTGGTCCGTACGGGCATCGTGCTGTATCGCCCACATAATAAATGGTCTCATTCGGAAGCTGGCGCATCATTTCCTTTGCGACGGTCAGGCCGCCAACCCCCGAATCAATCACGCCAATTGGTGCATTCAAACTTCTCGCCTCATTCTGTCTTCATTTCCTGATGCAATTGCAGTAAGTTGTTTTTTAATTTGACCAGTTCATCCGGTGAAAAATGGCTCAGCACACCCTGCAAGTAAGCTTGCCGTTTTCGGATCACTTCGTCGATCAATACTCGTCCCTTTTCCAGTAAATGGATGCGGACAACCCGCCTGTCATGCGGATCTTTTACGCGCCTGACGAGTTCATTTTTTTCCATCCGGTCAATCAGGTCTGTCGTTGTACTGAAAGCCAGGTACATTCGGTTCGACAGTTCCCCGATCGTCATATCGCCTTCCTCAAAAAGCCATTGAAGCGCCAGAAACTGTGGCGGCGTGATTTTATAATCGCTTAATAATTCACGGCCCTTTTGCTTGACAATGCCGGATATGTAACGCAAATCTTTTTCAATTTGTGCTACAACTTCCGGATCATGTATGTATGGTTGCTGTTCCATGTCCAAAGCGGCCCCTCTCTCAAAAATACGGTGATGACTGTTTTACTATAAGCTATTTTGACCCTTTTCACCCGAAATTTCAAGACAGATTTTTACATAGTTTCGTTCCATTGCTTTCCAAGTAAAGCTGTGGAAGGAAAAGCGGCCCGGTATAGGGTTGTGAAAACACTGTCCGGGTAAAATTTGCATATTGAACAAGCTTCCGGTCCGCTATTTTTTGAAAAAGAAAACGGCCCGGTGCGGTTTCAAACCATATGGCGCTGTTGCGAACGACATTTATGTGGGTGTAGACTTGCATAAGCAACACCGTTTCAAACCATATGGCGCTGTTGCGAACGTGCACCGGGTGCGGGATGCAGGGGGATTTTTTGCCCGGCATTTCCCAACCGGATTTCTATATGCGTGAAAAAACGTGCAAGAGAAATTCGGTCGGGTAGGCCGTCACTCAGTTACGAGATTCGTGATAACGGCACGGCCGCGGTAAATTTTTACCACTGCTGCAGCGCGCCCTTTTGTTGCCGCCTGCTCGATTTCTTTCCCGCTATGTTGAGGCACAAAAAATTTATCAAGATGATAATCAATATACACTTTTTGCTCATCGTCTTCCCACTCGTAAGCCTTCCCTTTTAAATATATTCCGCCCCGCGGCTTTTCGGCGGATACACTTTTCACATGGCAAATGCCCTTTTCATCTTTTTTAAGCAGGGCATACACGGTCAGTTCCCCGCCTTTATGGCCCGCAAAATACTCGATGGCACTGCGGTCCAGACGGCTGGCCGGTACCGTTTCCGCTTCAAGATTCACCTGTATATAATCGCCCCTGAAGGCATCCGTCGGGTCCACCGGTTCCATTTGCAGTTTGACCGGTTCCCCCACCGCAACCGTATATAACGGCAAAACAATCATCCCGAGTAAAATGGCAATCGGAACAAACGCAGCAAGCCCTCTTTTCACCAGATCATGCATGGCCGTTTCCCCCTTCTTTCCGCTGCTTTTCAAAATAAAAGCCAAAACCGATAAAAATTAGGCCGCCAATGATGAAAACAATGGATTTCGGCAAAAAGTCGTAGGAAAAGTCAAGGTAAAAACGCAGCACAAAAATGCAGAGAATGAAGATATTGGTAAGGCTGCCGGTTTTGATAAAATACAGGACAAGCAGAAAGTACACAACTGAAAATGCTAAATTGAAGTGGCTGCCAAAAACCGTACCTTCCCAAACAGACGAAAAAGTAAGCAGGATGCCCATCAAACCGTGAAGTAAATGGCCTTCCAGCCGCATCACTTCTCTGTACGCTTCCTGAACCGGCAATCGCAGCATCACGAAGCCGGCAACAAAGAGAAGCAGAAAGGAAGCCAAATGTCCGTATGCGGGAAAGAATGCACTGAGTTTAAACAGAAATACGGACAGCACGGCAATCGAAAGCGCGTTTACGAAAAACAGAAGCAGGCGGGAAGCAACCGTTTTTTCATTTATCCAGTAAAGTAATCCTGCTAAAAGTGCGGTAATGAGAACAGCGAAGTACCCGATGCCGGTATTTTCAGCATCCAAATACAAAAGGAAAAGCACTGTGGCAAAAATGGAGAGCCATTTGTCTTTCAGCACATAGGCCATTGGCAGCGATCCAATCCCCCACCATAAAAATGCCTGGCCGAATGAGCCGCCAAGGTTAAAAATTTGCCCGGTGAGAAAAATGCCCGCCCCGAAAAACAGGACACCAAGAAAGTACAAGCCGCGTGCTGTTTTCGGATGGCTGTTCTCCAGTTTGATAGCCGCTCCGTTCACGCCTGCAATCGCAGCAAGGATGATGAGAAATTTGACCGTTTTGCCAAGATAGACCCAATTGCTGGCAATAAAGCTGAAAATGCCCGCCCCAAGCAAAAGGGCCCCGACCATGACAAGAATGCGGACAAGGCTCACCCCCCGGGAAACCTCATACTGTGCAAGCATCTCGTCTTTTTGCGTATGCGTAATGGTCCCTTCTTCTTCAAAAAAAGCAAGCTCGCTTTTCATCCATGCATAGTTTTTTCTGCCAATCTTTCTTTTCATTTTGACTCCCCCTCATTTTGAAAAAAGCGCATACAGAACAAGCAAGACATGGATGATAAATAAAAATAGAATGCACAGTGACGCTTTGTATGACACTCCTTTCCTTGAGAGTAGCCAGATAAGCCACATCACGACAGGCAAAATGGAAAAACCGGCCCACTTATTTATAAATCCGTCCGGCCGTAAATATCCGTTAAAATGGAACGGAATGATCGCCGGTGCAAATGCAAACCCGATCAGGGATACAAGCGCGGCAACCAGTATCAAAATAAGCAAAAATGCCGGATCCGTCACTTTGAGAAAAAACCGCATAAACTCACATCCTTTCATGCTATTGTACTGTATTTTGGCGAATGTTCATATCATTTTTCCAGGCGGGAAAAGCCGGAAACAAAATGCCGGCAAAATATCATTCGCCCGTATGTTAAATTGCGATGCTTGCAGCTATAAATTTATTAATCTACATAAAACGTGCCAAAATCAATGACGTTCAGGACAGACATTGCTTCTGGCAACGTATAAAGAAGTAGTAATGTTTAGTTCAACTATATATCCTGAAAATATGTGCCGGCTGGCTTTCATTCTTCTGCTTGTGGCGCATCCATTGCGGTATGGGCGTCTATTTGCAAATTGGGCACAGCGGCGTTTGATTTTAGCCCAAATCGTCCGGCATCTTTGGAGAAATCTTCACACTGTCTCATTGAGGCGGGCTTGTAAAAAAGATAACATCCGGAAACCTGTAAAAACATCATTTGTTTCTCCATCCTCGTGATTTCCTTATACGGTATCCAGCGTTTAAACGGCCCGCCTTTTTAACATGATCCATTTTCGATCGGAACTTCATTCAAACGTCCATTGAAAACGATTCCGCTACGTGCACTTGTGGTCATTTTACTAAAACCGCCGGCAGATTTCCAGGTTCATCTAAAAATATGCAATCAATGTAAAAAACGGAATCAGAAAGGGTAAACGCTTTGTCCAAAAATCATCCCGTTTCTATCCCTTCTTTAAACCACAAAATCGACTGCAACATTGCAGCCGATTTTGTTTCAAAGCTTTAATTCCCCCATGCGGAGTAATTCAACAACAGCTTGCGAGCGCCCCTTGACTCCCAATTTCTGCATGGCGTTGGAAATATGATTTCGAACTGTTTTTTCGCTGATAAACAATTCGCTCGCGATTTCTTTTGTTGTCTTGTCTTGTACTAACAGCTCGAATACTTCTTTTTCTCTTTTTGTCAGCAGCGGTTTATGTGTGAAATCGTTGTCCTTCAACTATGATAACCCTCCTTGCCTTCGCCAGCTCTAAACCGCGGGGATGGGTATTTTGGTTGTCACGATATCTTATGTTCTTGCGCGGCCGGGAGTGACTTGACGAGGCAAGGAACAGCACAAATCCGAAAAAAAGGGCGGATGCCGGAACCCTTTCTGTATGAAAGGCAAACGAAACATTATCCGGCATTGTAAACTGGCAGATATAGATTCTATTTATGTCCTGGCCGGAGATGGCAAAACAGGCAAACAAGTGTTGTAAAAGCAATAAAATATACCAAGTATTGCCGCTCTTTTCTCCGCTAAAAAACAGTCCTCAACGTAAACACTTAAGCTTATTTTTTATGGCGGGTTACTTTCATTCAGTTGACGGATGTGACGGCGGCTTGCGGGTCGGCGAACCTCGCTCTTTTTTCCGCAGTCCACGGTATTCCTTTTCCGGTTGTGACCGAGATCTGCACCATTGTCCCGCGCCCGGTAAAACAGATTTCATTCGCTTCATTTTTCGCCATGTAGTGCAAGTCGACGGACGAGTTGCCGATTTTTGAGACTTTTACATAAATGCGGAGTTTGTCATTGAAAAAAACCTGTTGTAAAAAATCACACTGCAAATCCGCCACGACCGGGATGGAGCCGGTGCCTTTTTTTGCCCAGTCGCCCATAAACCCGAGTTGCTGGAGAAATTCAATCCGCGCTTGTTCAAAATAAATAAACGGAACCGTATTGTTCATGTGACCAAACATATCGGTTTCAGAAAAACGGACCGTGACCGGGAGATAATAGGAAAATCCTTCTTCCCAGGCGTTCCAGTCATCAATATAAGAGATGTGCTTTTTCAATGGGATACCTCCTTTTAATGAGTGAACAACCATTCATTTTTTATTTGAAAAGAAGTGCCACATCTACTGTTTCCGCTTTGATGTGGCACTTTTGGCATTAGTCAACCGTATGGTCACTGCCAAAGAATTTTTTAAACATATAGATGGTTGTTTCACGGTTTAATGCTGCGATGGATGTTGTCAGCGGGATACCTTTCGGGCAGGCTTGTACACAGTTTTGCGAGTTGCCGCAATTGGCAAGACCGCCGTCACCCATGATCGCTTCAAGTCGTTCATCGCGGTTCATATGGCCGGTCGGGTGCGCATTAAATAACCGTACTTGCGAAAGCGGCGCTGGCCCGATAAAGTTTGAACGGCTGTTGACATTCGGGCAGGCTTCCAAACATACGCCGCAAGTCATGCATTTTGCCAGTTCATAAGCCCACTGCCTTTTTTTCTCCGGCATGCGCGGCCCTTCCCCTAAGTCGTAAGTGCCGTCAATCGGAATCCAAGCTTTCACTTTTTTCAGCGAGTCAAACATGCGGCCGCGGTCAATTTGCAAATCTCTGACAACCGGGAATGTCCGCATTGGGGCAAGGCGGATCGGCTGCTGCAGTTTGTCCACAAGCGCTGAACAAGCCTGGCGTGGTTTGCCGTTAATCACCATGGAACAGGCACCGCAAACTTCTTCCAAACAGTTCATTTCCCAAACAACAGGTGTTGTTTTTTCCCCTTTGGCATTGACCGGATTCCGGCGGATTTCCATCAGGGCCGAAATGACATTCATATTCGGCCGGTACGGAACTTCAAACGTTTCGTCATATGGTTCTGATTCCGGATTATCCTGGCGTTGTATGATAAATGTAACGGTTTTTTGTTCACCCATCCTTATTCTCCTCTTTCCTTATGAAATCACCCGGGCAAAAGCCGGAAAAAATCCGTTTTTGCCCGATCCGAATCAGTGCTTCTTCGTGTAGTCGCGTACGCGCGGTTTGATCAGCGATACATCTACATCTTCATAGCTGAAGACCGGTTCATTGTTCACAGGGTCATAATTTGCCATCGTCGTTTTCAGCCATTCTTCGTCGTTGCGGTCCGGAAAATCAGGTTTATAGTGGGCACCGCGGCTTTCATTGCGGTTCAGAGCGCCGATCGTGATGACGCGCGCCAGCTGCAGCATGTTATACAGCTGCCGTGTAAACGAAGCCGCCTGGTTGCTCCATTTCGATGTATCTACAACATTAATATTTTTCCATCTTTCCATTAATTCCTGAATCTTTTCGTCCGTTTTCTTCAGACGGTCATTGTAACGGACAACCGTCACATTGTCTGTCATCCATTCGCCCAGTTCTTTATGCAGCACATAGGCATTTTCGGTTCCGTCAAGCGACAAAATATCGTTCCATTTTTTCTCCTGTTCTTGGACAGCACGTTCAAAGACGGTTGACGGCAGTGCATCCGTGCTCTTTTCAAGCCCGTCGATGTAGTTGACAGCTTCAGGGCCGGCTACCATCCCGCCGTAAATGGCAGAAAGCAGGGAGTTTGCCCCTAAGCGGTTCGCGCCGTGCATCGAGTAGTCGCATTCGCCTGCTGCGAACAGCCCCGGAATGCTCGTATGCTGTTTATAGTCCACCCATAATCCGCCCATGGAATAGTGGACGGCCGGGAACACTTTCATCGGCACTTTATGCGGGTCATCGCCGACGAATTTTTCATAGATTTCAATAATCCCGCCCAGTTTTACGTCCAGTTCATGCGGGTCTTTGTGCGACAAATCGAGATAAACCATGTTCTCGCCGTTAATGCCGAGTTTCAAGTCCACGCAGACATGGAAAATTTCACGGGTTGCAATGTCGCGCGGCACGAGGTTCCCGTATGCCGGATATTTTTCTTCCAGGAAATACCATGGTTTGCCGTCTTTGTACGTCCAGATCCGTCCGCCTTCCCCGCGTGCGGATTCACTCATCAGCCGCAGCTTGTCATCGCCTGGGATAGCAGTCGGGTGAATTTGAATAAATTCGCCGTTCGCATACGTTGCGCCTTGCTGGTATACAATGGAAGCCGCCGAACCGGTATTGATCATCGAGTTGGTTGATTTCCCGAAAATAATGCCAAGGCCGCCCGATGCCATAATGACGGCATCCGCAGGAAAAGCTTTGATTTCCATTGTTGTCAGGTTTTGCGAAACGATGCCGCGGCAAATGCCTTCATCGTCTTTGATAATGCCAAGAAATTCCCAGCCTTCGTATTTCGTGACAAGCCCGTTCACTTCATGGCGCCTTACCTGTTCATCCAATGCGTATAAAAGCTGCTGACCGGTTGTTGCGCCTGCAAATGCTGTCCGGTGGTGCTGGGTGCCGCCGAAACGCCTGAAGTCCAAAAGCCCTTCCGGCGTGCGGTTGAACATGACGCCCATCCGGTCAAACAGGTGGATAATCCCCGGCGCCGCTTCGCACATCGCTTTTACCGGCGGCTGGTTGGCAAGGAAGTCGCCCCCGTATACCGTATCGTCAAAGTGGATCCATGGCGAATCCCCTTCCCCTTTTGTATTGACAGCGCCGTTAATGCCGCCCTGTGCGCAAACAGAGTGCGACCTTTTTACCGGCACTAGCGAAAACAGATCAACCTGCCGGCCTGCTTCTGCAATTTTTACAGTCGCCATCAAACCGGCAAGCCCTCCGCCGACAACAATGATTTTGCCATTAGCCAACTTGATTCACTCCCTCTTCATACTTGATGCCTCTTACAAACCAGTAAACTGCTATTTTTCGAATCTTTTCATTATGCAAATGCTAATAAAGCCCTGACGCCGACAACGGAAAGCAGCACAAAGACCACAACCATCACATATGTGGAAATTTGCTGTGACCGGCGTGACTGTGTAATGCCCCAGCTGACCAGGAACGACCAGAGACCGTTGGCAAAGTGGAAAACGGCAGCCACTGTCCCAATTATGTACCAGGCGAGCATCCAACGATTTGCTAATAGATTTGCCATCAGATCAAAGTTCAATTCCTTGCCAAACGCCATTTGAATGCGTGTTTCATAGATGTGAAATACGAGAAAGATCAGGACCAACACACCGCTGATTCTTTGCAAAAGGTACATCCAGTTCCGGAAGTAGCCCATCGTGCCGACATTGCTCGATGCCGTAAACGAAATATATAAGCCGTAAATTGCATGGAACAAAAGCGGCAAATAAATGAACACGACTTCCACAAAAAGCAGAAACGGCAGGTTTTCCATAAAACCGGCTGCTTTATTGAAGGCAGCAGCACCGTTTACCGCATAGTGGTTCACGGTCAAGTGGATGACTAAAAATAAGCCGATGGGTATAACACCCAGCAAAGAATGCAGTTTGCGGTTATAAAACTCTCGATTTCCAGCCACATTGTATCCCCCTTTGTAGTGTGAATTTATGCAAAGAAGACAAATTTTGCATTGCTTCCTCCCGCATAAATATTTTATAACAATTATGTGACAGTTTTATTGTACTCCCGACAAATGGGCGCGTCAAGGAAACGCATTCATGAATTTGCGCTGAAAATACCGTTTATTTGTCATATTTGTCAGTCTTTCTCCCATTTTTTAAAATTTTTTCAGTATAGCTCTTTTGCCATATGCTTTTGCATAAAAAAGGAATTTTTATCCAAGGCTTGTCTTTTTTCATCGGATTTTACCGCAACCGGCATAATTTCCCCATGTGACGCGGAAGCCGGCGAAAAAAAGTTCCCATTATTTTTGTGTACACTCAAAAAATGCTTTTAAGTCCGGTTTTATTTTGTATATAATATAGCATATAGAAAGAGGGGAATTGCGTGAAATCTTCTGGCGGAAATGAACAAACCGTTGCGGAACAGCTAATGGTGCCCGCATTCGGATATGAGCTGTTGCGTAATATATTAATTCCGGATATACTCGGCAAGGAAACACCGGATATTCTATACTGGGCCGGAAAACATTTGGCAAGAAAATTCCAGCTGCTTACCTATGAAGAAATGGTTTCTTTTTTCAAAGAAGCCGGCTGGGGAACGTTATCGATCAAAAAAGAAGAGAAATATCATATCGAATTTGAGTTATCCGGGCCGATGATTGAACGGCAGCTGGATATGGGCGCAGGTCAAGAGCCGACATTCAAGCTTGAAGCCGGTTTTTTAGCCGAGCAGTACCAGATGCAGAAAAAACTGATCACGGAAGCTGTTGAGGAAGTTGCGAAAAAAGCAAAAAAAGTCCGGATCACCGTGCAGTGGGATGCGAAAGACCCGGCCGGAGAATCAATATGAAAAAGCAGGGGGCTCCCCTGCTTTTTCATATTTTCATATATTTTGTTCCACTGCATCCAGTTCAAATGCTTCGTGCAGGCACCGGGCGGCCCGGACCATTTCTTTTGCATCGACAACGGTGGACACTTTGATTTCGGACGTGCTGATCATTTTAATGGCAATGCCGTGATCTGCCAGCACCTGGAACATTTTTGCCGCAACGCCCGGGTTGGAAACCATGCCCGATCCGATGATGGACACTTTTGCGAGGCCGGTTTCCGTTTCAAAATGGTCAATACTGAGGGCTTCTTTCCCGGCTTCCAAAAGATCGGCCGTTTCTTTTAAATCTTTATCTTTTATCGAAAAAGATAAATACGTTTTATGGTCCGCTGTCTGGTTCTGGATAATGATATCGACATCAATATGGTGTTCCGCCAGTGTCGTAAAAATATCCGGCAAATTGCGGAAGCCGTTTTCCAGTCCGAAAATGGTCACCCTTGTAATGCCATCTTCAAATGCAACGCCGCGGACAATTAAATTTTTTTCCACCGAAACTTCCTCCTCTATTAACGTGCCTTCCTCCCTTTCAAGGCTCGAACAAACGATCAGCGGCACAGCCGCATTTTTGGCAAACTCCACTGCCCTTGCATGCAAAACGCCCGCCCCGAGACTCGCCAGTTCAAGCATCTCATCATAGGATACAGCCTTAAGCTTCCGGGCATTCGGAATATAGCGTGGGTCGGACGTAAACACGCCGGTGACATCCGTATAGATCAGGCAGCGGTCCGCATGAAGCGCTGCTGCAAGCGCCACTGCCGTTGTATCCGAGCCGCCCCTGCCGAGTGTCGCAATTTCGCCTGCCGGGGTGATGCCCTGAAACCCGGCGACGATTACAATTTGCCCGGCTGCCAGACGGGATTTGATTTTTTCAGTCCGGATTTCCGTGATCCGGGCGTTTCCGTGTACGGGTTCCGTTATAATGCCGGCCTGCCATCCGGTATAAGAAACGGCATCGTAGCCGCGAGCGATCAGTGCCATGGCGACAAGCGAAATCGTCACCTGTTCGCCGGTTGAAAGCAGCATATCCATTTCGCGTTTTGCAGGATACGCAGAAAGTTCATTTGCAAGCCCGACAAGCTGGTCCGTTGTTTTGCCCATCGCGGAAACAACGACGACAACATCATGGCCCTTTTCCTTTTCTTCAATAATCCGGTTGACCGTATTCCGGATCCTTTCCACATTTCCAACCGAAGTTCCCCCGAATTTCTGAACAATGATTCCCAATAACTCCGCCACCTTCTGCAGTTTATAAGTAAGATGAGGCTGTCAGAGTGAAAGGCAAAGCAACTTGGCGCCCATTTAAAAAAAGCAATGAGAACGGATATCTCATCGCTTTTGCATACGCGGGTACGCAGTCATTCCTGTGAGATAGCGCTCCAAGACATTTCATCCTGACAGTTCCGGACTTTTTCAGTACAGAACCAGCAAAAACGGCATTGAGGCCATTTTCACTTCGGCAAAACTTCCTTTCAGAAACGATCCCGGAAGCCCAATCTTCTCCCGCTTCTTACTCTTAAGTTTTGCGCCTCTATCATGTAACGGCTTTGCCGGACGCCGGGATGATCGCACCCGAAAGTCTGAAACAAAGCCTGCCATATGAAATTATCATGATTATACCATATACGGAAAAACCCTGCCAGGTTATTCTTGTAATTTTTTGATTAATGTTTCGGATACCGGACGCGGGATGCCCGCTTCCACAAATTCTTCCAGCTTTGCTTGTTTCATTTTCTTCAAGGAGCCAAAGTGGCGGAGCAGTTGTTTTTTCCGTTTCGGCCCGATGCCCGGAATATCGTCAAGCGCCGATTGAAAAGCGGATTTTCCACGCAATTCCCTGTGGAAGGTAATCGCAAACCGGTGCACTTCATCCTGGATGCGCTGAAGCAGGTAAAATTCCTGGCTGTTCCGCCCGAGCGGCACAACTTCCAACGGGTTGCCGAACAAAAGCTGCGATGTATTGTGCTTCTCATCCTTTGCCAGGCCGCCGATCGGGATCTCAAGCCCGAGCTCATTTTCAAGCACATCCCTTGCCGCGTCAATTTGCCCTTTTCCGCCGTCAATGATGATGAGATCCGGAAGCGGTAAGTTTTCCCTTAGGGCACGGATGTAACGGCGGCGGATCACTTCGCGCATCGATTCATAATCATCCGGTCCTTCCACTGTTTTGATTTTATATTTGCGGTATTCTTTTTTTGCCGGCTTACCGTCCACAAACACGACCATCGCCGAAACCGGGTTTGTCCCCTGGATATTCGAATTATCGAACGCTTCAATCCGATGCGGTGTGTAGATGCCAAGCTTTTCGCCAAGATTTTCAACGGCTTTGATCGTCCGTTCCTCGTCCCGTTCAATCAACGCGAATTTTTCCTTCAATGCAATCTTTGCGTTTTTCTCGGCCATTAACACGAGTTCCCGTTTCTGGCCTTTTTTCGGCTGGAGTACTTTGATTTCGAGCAGTTGTTCCGCCAGTTCCCGGTCTGCTTTTTCCGTAATCAGCACTTCTTTCGGCTTAATATGCTCCGGTTTGGCATAAAACTGCCCCAAATAGCTCAAAAATTCCTCCTCCGGCTCATCGTAAGACGGAAAAAGCGAGACATCCCGTTCGATCAGCTTTCCTTGGCGCATGAAAAAGACCTGGACGCACATCCAGCCTTTATCCACTGCGTAGCCGAAAATGTCGCGGTCCGTAAAATCTGTCATTGTAATTTTCTGTTTTTCCATCGTCATTTCAATATTGGCGATCTGGTCGCGGTATTCTTTTGCCCGCTCAAATTCAAGCTTTTCTGCAGCCTCATGCATTTTTTCTTCCAGTTCTTTTTTGATTTCCGTGTAACCCCCGTTCAAAAAGCGGGTAATTTGATCGGTGATCTCTTTGTATGTTTCTTCTTTCACCTCATTGACACACGGCGCAAGACACTGGCCTAAATGGTAATAAAGGCAGACGCGGTCCGGCATATTGGTGCATTTCCGCAAAGGATACAACCGGTCCAGCAGCTTTTTTGTTTCATTAGCCGCCTGCACGTTCGGATACGGGCCGAAATATTTGCCTTTATCTTTTTTCACTTTCCGGGTGGTGATCAGACGCGGGTGGCGTTCATGGGTCAGCTTAATATACGGGTATGTTTTATCATCTTTCAGCATGATGTTGTATTTCGGGTCATGCTTTTTGATTAAATTAATTTCAAGAATAAGGGCTTCAATATTGGAAGAAGTGACAATATACTCAAAGTCTTCGATCTCGCTGACAAGCCGCTGCGTTTTTGCGTCATGCGAACCGGAAAAGTAAGAGCGGACACGGTTTTTTAAAATTTTGGCCTTCCCGACATAAATGATGGTCCCCTGTCTGTCTTTCATTAAATAGCAGCCGGGTTGGGCGGGCAGGAGGGCAAGTTTATTGCGGATCGTCTCGTTCAATTTCTCTTCACCTCAAAATCCTGCGTTCTGTAAAAAACCCGGACCACAGCCGGCCCGGATTTTAAAATGCATTTGCGCACGGCTTGAAGCCGAGCGTTTATTGTATTATAAATGTTTGTTCACTAATTCTTGCAAAGCTTCTTTCGGCTGGTAACCGATCACTTTGTCGACCGGTTTGCCATCTTTCATGAGAACAAGGGTCGGAATGCTCATGACGCCGAATTTGCTGGTCGTTTCCTGATTCTCATCCACGTCTACTTTGACGATTTTCACCTTGTCGCCCATTTCAGCATCGATTTCTTCAAGTACCGGTGCAATCATTTTGCACGGACCACACCATGTTGCCCAAAAATCCGTTAATACCAAACCTTGGCTGACTTCCTGCTCGAAAGTCGCGTCGGTAGCATGTGTAATTGCCATATTGAAAGAACCCTCCTAAATCAAACTATTACTGCTTGGGATAAGTATATCATCCTTTATCATATGTTGCGAACAATTTGTCCGGTCCGGAAAAAGCAGTAATGATTTTATTATTTTATACCCTTTTTTCACGAATATCCAACAGAAAACAGGCCCGGAACGAATTTTTTCGTCCGGGCCCGGGATTACGCCGATGTGACTTTCAGTTTTTTGATTTCCTCTGTGAGAAGCGGGACCACTTCGAACAGGTCGCCGACAATGCCGTAATCCGCCACGTTGAAGATGTTCGCTTCCGGGTCTTTGTTAATGGCCACAATCACTTTCGAGTTGGACATGCCGGCCAAATGCTGGATGGCACCGGAAATACCGCATGCGATATACAAATCCGGTGTAACCACTTTGCCCGTCTGCCCGATTTGCAGAGAATAATCGCAATAGCCAGCGTCACATGCGCCGCGCGAAGCCCCAACCGCGCCGCCGAGCACATCGGCAAGTTCTTTCAGCGGTTTGAAGCCATCCGCGCTTTTCACGCCGCGGCCGCCTGAAACGATGACTTTCGCTTCCGAAAGGTCAACCCCTTCACTTACTTTCCGAACCACTTCTTTGATGATCGCGCGTAAATCTTTAATTCCCGCGTCAACGGTTTCGATATCCCCTGTGCGTGATTCATCTTTTTCAAGTGGGCTGATGTTGTTCGGCCGGATGGTTGCAAAGATGATCCCGTCTGTTATGATCTTTTTCTCAAACGCTTTGCCGGAGTATATCGGGCGGGTAAAGACGACATGTTCCCCGGCTGATTCCACTGCGGTTGCGTCCGAAATCAGACCGGCATCCAATTTAGCCGCTACTTTCGGGGCCAGGTCTTTGCCAAGCGCCGTATGGCCGATTAAGATGCCATCCGGCTTTTCAGATTCGATCACCGCAAGCAATGCTTGGGAAAAACCGTCTGAAGAATAGCTTTTCAGCTTCTCGTCTTCCACCACGGCAACACGGTCAGCGCCGTATTGAATCATGTCTTTCCCCAAATCTTTCACAGCGTCCCCGATCAAAACGCCGACCACTTCCCCGCCTTCTGCTACCGTTTTTCCGGCGGCAATGGTTTCATATGATACATTGCGGAGCGATCCGTCACGGACTTCCCCCACTACTAATACTTTTCGACTCATGCTGATCCCCTCCATTTCCGGTTTCTTCGCTTAAATCACTTTTGCTTCATTATGCAATAATTGGACAAGTTCTTTTACCTGGTCGGTGATTTCGCCTTCAAGCACTTTTCCTGCTTCTTTTTTCGGCGGCAGGTAAACCTCGATCGTTTTGGTTTTTGGCTCCACGTCTTCTTCTTCAAGGTCAAGGTCATCCAGTTCCAGCTCTTCAAGCGGTTTTTTCTTCGCTTTCATGATCCCCGGGAGCGAAGGATACCGCGGCTCATTTAAGCCTTGCTGCGCTGTAACGAGCAGCGGAAGGGTCGTTTCAATGATTTCGGAATCTCCTTCGACATCTCTTGTGACCGTCGCTTTGTCGCCGTCAATTTCCAGATTGGTAATCGTCGTTACATACGGGATGCCGAGCAACTCCGCCACCCGCGGGCCGACCTGTCCGGAAGCGTTGTCAATGGCGACATTCCCGCCGATAATGAGATCCGGTTCCTGCTCTTTTAAATAAGCGGCGAGCACTTTTGCCGTTGTGACCTGGTCGCTTGCTTCCACATCGTCTTCAATATTAATGAGGACTGCTTTATCCGCACCCATCGCAAGGGCCGTCCGCAATTGCTTTTCCGCATCTTCATTGCCGACTGTGACAACCGTGACTTCGCCGCCCTGGGCATCGCGCACCTGGATGGCCTCTTCAACGGCGTATTCATCGTACGGGTTGATGATATATTCTGCCCCGTCATCCTGTATGCGGCCGTTTGCAATCGCAATCTTTTCTTCTGTGTCAAAAGTCCGTTTTAATAATACGAAGATATTCATGCCGTTCCCTCCCTGAATCGTTAAAAAATAAAATTATTTAAGCGCATACAAAGCAAAAAATGTTAGGCCCCTGTAAAACGCGGTTCCCTTTTTTCAATAAAAGCTTTGATGCCTTCCTCTGCATCTTTTGAGCCGAACAGCTCAAGAAAACGTGCGGATTCCTGCTCCAAGCCTTTTTCGTAATCGTTTGTTTTTGCATAATTGACGAGTTCAATAGAGGCTTTCAGGGCCAGCGGGCTTTTCTTTGCAATTTTTTCAGCCAGCGCCCTTGCTTTCGGGAGCAGTTCCTCTTCTTTATAAGCATGGTTTGCAAGCCCGTGCTGCACGGCCTCCGTTCCGGTCAGCGGTTCGCTTGTCCACAGCATTTCAAATGCTTTGCCGCGTCCGACATACCTTGGCAGCCGCTGCGTTCCGGCAAAACCCGGCACGAGTCCGAGGCTCAGTTCCGGGAGGCCGAGTTTTGCATTTTCTGTGACAAGGCGGATATGGCATGCCATCGCAAGTTCGAGCCCACCGCCAAGTGCCGCGCCATGGATCGCGGCGATGACCGGTTTCGGGAACGCTTCCACTTTTTCGAACAATTCCTGACCGGAAACCGCCAGCGCATCGGAGCCGCCGGATTTCCTTAATTGGACAAATTCTTTAATATCCGCTCCTGCCGAGAAAAATCTTCCTTTCCCGTAAAGGAGCACGACCCGGGTTTCAGGATCGTTTTCAAGTTGGCCAAACGCTTGCGCAAGTTCTTTTAAAAGAGCCTGCGCAAGCGCATTGGCAGGTGGCCTGTTCATTTCAATGCAGGCGACCGCATTTTCCCGTTTGATCGTAATAAATTCCATCCCGTCTCAAACCCCCTTGTGAAAGCTGCGGCATTAAACCGCCGTTTTTTTGCCGCAGCCGTTAATGATCAATTGATGGACGGGAGCAGCCAGTGAAACGAGGTCGTATTTTTCTTTATTCATCACCCATGTCGTTACCGTTTCATCGACTGTCCCGAAAATCATCTGCCGGACGAGCCGGACGTCAAGCCCGGAATCGAATTCGCCTTTTTCCATGCCTTCGCGGATGATTTGGTCAACGAGCGTCAAATATTCTTTCAGTACGCTGTTGATTTTAAGCCGCAGATCTAAATTGGTCTGCCGCAGTTCCAGCTGGGTCACGACCGCCAAATGGTGATCGGCGGCAAGGACTTTGAAGTGGTTTTCGATCATCTTGAGCAACTTTTCGGAAGGGGAAAGGTCCCCTGCAATATATTCGGAAACCTTTTCGATAAACAGCTGCATCTTTTCTTCAAACAAAGAAATCAGGATATCTTCTTTGTTTTTAAAATACAAATAAATCGTGCCGTCCGCTACGCCCGCCTGTTTTGCAATTTTTGAAACCTGTGCCTGATGATAGCCGTGTTGTGCGATAACCACCACTGCTGCATCAATAATTTGTTTGTACTTTGGCCTGTTTTTCCTCACGGGCTATCACCTTTCAATCTCATGATCTGTCAATTTGGCCGACCGGTTTAATGGCGGCCAGAAAATGAATGACCATTCATTCATATTTTCATATTATACAAGAATGCAGCATTTGTCAAGTCCTGTTTATAAAAAAATTTCCTTACCCGATCTTCTCTCCTCCATTTTCCATCTTTTCTTTTTCTTCTGCAACCAATGAGCGCCGCAAAATTTTCCCAACGGCCGTTTTCGGCAGTTCATCCCGGAATTCGTAAATGCGCGGGACTTTATATGCCGCCAGATATTGGCGTGCAAACCGGTCCAGTTCTTCTTCCGTTACTGTCATATTGTCTTTCAGCACAATATAGGCTTTGACGGTTTCCCCGCGGTACGGGTGTGGCACGCCGGCAACCACGGCTTCCTGAACGGCAGGGTGCTCATACAGCACTTCTTCGACTTCACGCGGATAAATATTATAGCCGCCTGCAATAATGATGTCTTTTTTCCGGTCGACAATATAAAAATAACCTTCTTCATCCATATAAGCCAAATCCCCCGTAAATAGCCACCCGTCTTTTAGCACTTCCTTCGTTTCTTCCGGGCGGTTCCAGTAACCTTTCATCACTTGCGGCCCTTTTACCGCCAGCTCGCCGACTTCACCGGGCGGTAACGGCCTGCCGTCTTCGAGCGAGCGGATTTCGCAGTCCGTATCTGGCCATGGCACGCCGATACTGCCCTTGACGCGTTTTCCCCATACAAAATTGGCATGGGTGACAGGAGAAGATTCACTGAGGCCATACCCTTCCACAAGCTTGCCGCCGGTCACCCCTTCAAATTTCTGCTGAACTTCTACCGGCAGCGGGGCAGAACCGCTGATGCATGCTTCAATCGATGACAAATCATATTCCTTAATTTTCGGGTGGTTTAAAAGCCCGATATAAATGGTTGGCGCACCCGGAAACAAAGTTGGCCGCTGTTTTTCAATTGTCTTCAGCAGTGACTCCGCATCAAAGCGCGGAATTAAAATCATTTTAAAGCCCTGCATCACAGAAAGAATCAGCACGGTCGTCATGCCGTACACATGGAAAAACGGAAGCATGCCGAGCACCACTTCTTCCCCTTTTTTGGCCCTGTACATCCAGGCATCACACATTGTCGCGTTTGCAATCAAATTGAGATGTGTCAGCATGACGCCTTTTGGCACGCCGGTTGTGCCACCGGTGTACTGAAGAATCGCAAGGTCCTCTTCGATATCGAACGGCGTGTCAAGCGGTTCCGGAATTTCTTCCTTCATGATGTTCTTTAGCAAGTGATGGTGCCCGCCGTGCTCGACCCGGACAGTAACGCCCGTTTGCTTTTTCTGCAGAAACGGGTAGATGACGTTTTTGGGAAAAGGCAAATACTCGCTGATGGCGGTTACAATAATATGTTCGAGATCGGTTTTCTCAAATACTTTTGCCACTGTCGGGTACAGGAAATCAACTGTCAGGATGGCCTTCGCGCCGGAGTCTTTCAGCTGATATTCCAGTTCCCTTTCCGTATATAGCGGATTCGTCATGACGGCTATCCCGCCCGTGTAAAGGATGCCGTAAAAACCGATGACGGCCTGCGGGGAATTCGGGAGCAGCACGGCAACCCTATCGCCTTTTTCCACTCCGAGTTTTTTTAAATACCCGGCAAATTTGAGCGCCGCTTCATACACTTCACGGTATGTCATTTCTTTCCCCATAAAATGGAGCGCTTTTTTGTCAGGATACTGTTCAGCTGCTTCGGTTAAAAATGCACAAACCGGTTTTCGCGGATACGTAAGGGAAACGGGTATTTCCGGCGGATACTGGGACAGCCATGGCCTGTCTGTCATTTGCATCAACTCCATTTTGCATCTTTTATTGACTTATTTTATTATAACGAAAATTGAAAGCGTTGACAATTATTTGCAGCCGAAACAGGAGAAGGATGCGCTCCTTCTCCTTGTCACGGGCTAATCTGCAACAATCAAATAAATGACGCCAAGCAATGCAAAAACGGCACAGCAAACAAACAAAATTTTTGCCAGCTTTTCGAGAAACAAAAGGCCCTCCCCCTTGCCCTTGAAAATTACTTGAATTCTACAATCGTAACGCCGCTGCCACCTTCGCCTGGTTCCCCGAGACGGATTCGTTTTACGGCGCGGTGATGTTTTAAAAATTCCTGCACCCCGTTCCGGAGCGCACCTGTTCCTTTCCCGTGGATGATCGAAACGCGCGGATACCCGGCTAAAAGCGCATCGTCAATATATTTTTCAACTTTTAAGAGCGCATCTTCATAACGCTCCCCGCGCAAATCGAGTTCCAGGCTGACATGGGAATCGCGCCCCCTGACCGTTGCCAGGTGCTTCTCCGGCTGTTTTTGTTGCGGCGGCCGGATATATTCCATGTCGGATTCTTTTACTTTCATTTTCAAAATACCCATTTGCACGAGCCACTCGCCGCCTGCCGTTTGTTCAAGCAGCGTGCCTTTCTGGTTGAAGCTGAGCACTTTGACTTCGTCGCCCGGCTGGTAGATATGCTGTTTTTTTGCTTTTGCCGCCGGTTTGCGGTCCAGTTTCGGCGCCAGTTCCTCCAGCTGTTTTCTTGCATCAATCAGTTCATGTTCTTTCACATTGGCTTTGGATTCAAGCTGCATTTTCCGCAAGTCGCGGATGATCTCTTCCGCTTTTTCCTTTGCCTCTTCCACCACTTTTGCCGCTTTTTTCTCCGCTTTTCCGTACAGCTCATCGCGGCGGGCATAAAACGCCGCCATTTGTTTTTGCAAATCACGGTGCAGTTCCTCGGCATCCTTCAACAGTTCCTGCGCTTCCTGCCGTTCTTTTTCCGCCTCGCGCCTAGCCGATTCGAGCGCGGCAATCATATTTTCGACCTCGTTTGTGTCCGCGCCGATTAGTGATTGGGCGTGTTCAATAATGGACGGGGAGAGCCCGAGGCGCCTTGAGATTTCAAACGCATTACTCCGGCCGGGAACGCCGATTAAAAGCCGGTATGTTGGGCTTAATGTTTCCACATCAAACTCGACGCTTGCATTGACGACCCCTTCACGGTTATAAGCGTATGCCTTCAGTTCCGGGTAGTGGGTGGTGGCGACAACGCGGGCCTCCCTTTTGTACACTTCGTCCAAAATTGAAATCGCAAGGGCAGCCCCTTCCTGCGGGTCGGTACCGGCGCCGAGCTCATCAAACAGGACGAGCGACTGATCGTCGACCCGTTTCAGGATTTCAACGATATTTGTCATATGGGAGGAGAAGGTGCTAAGGCTTTGCTCAATCGACTGTTCATCACCGATATCGGCAAATACTTCTTTAAAAACAGCCATTTCCGAACCGTCCAAAGCGGGAATTTGCAGCCCGGCCTGCGCCATGAGCGTGCACAGCCCGATTGTTTTCAGCGTAATCGTTTTTCCGCCTGTATTCGGCCCGGTTATCACAATGGTCGTATATTCCTGCCCGATCGTAATATCATTTGGCACCACTTTATCGGCTGGAAGCAACGGATGACGCGCTTTGAACATACGGATGGCGCCATGATTGTTGATCACCGGTTTCGAACCTTTAATGGACCGGCCGTATAAAGCTTTGGCAAACATAAAGTCAAAATCAGCGAGAATTTCAACGATGGTTTCAAGCTCCCCGCCGGCTGCTGCCACTGCGGCGGACAATTCGCTAAAAATCCTTTCAACCTCCTGCTGCTCTTTTAAATGCCATTCACGCAGCTGGTTATTCAAGTCCACCACCGATTGCGGCTCAATGAACAAAGTCTGTCCGGAAGAAGACTGGTCATGGACGATTCCCCCGTAATTTGCCCGGTATTCCTGTTTTACCGGGATACAATAGCGGTCATTCCGGATCGTAATAATCGCATCCGACAGCATTTTCGCCGCATTTTTGCCGCGGATATAGCCTTCCAGTTTTTCACGAATGCGCCGTTCCGTACCGCGCAGCCCGTGCCGGATTTGGCGCAGCGTTTCGCTTGCCGAGTCCAGAATTTCCCCGTTTTCATCCACCGCATTCCGGATTTCATGTTCGAGCGGCGTAAGGACCGCAATCCTGTCCACCATGCTTGTTAAGATCGGCAGTTCTGTTTCTTCTTCCGTGATTCCTTCAATAAACCGTTTCATCGTTCGGCTGACATGGATGGTGCTGGCAATCTGCACCAGTTCCTGCGGGTTCAGCCTGCCGCCGATCGCCGCTCTTTTCAGATGACGGCGGATGTCATAAATGCCGAAAAGCGGCACATGCCCTTTTAAACGCAGCACTTGCGCCGCTTCATCCGTCTCCTCCTGCATCCGGACCACTTCTTCATAGGAAGAGGAGGGAAAAAGGGCTTCAATTTTTTCGGCCCCAAGCGGAGAAGAAGCGTGCTCAAGCAGCAGATTTTTAATTTTATCAAACTCGAGTGTTTTGATGATTTTATGTTGCATCTATTCGTCCTCCATGCATTCCGGATTCCAGCGTTCCGGAAAACTGCCCTCTATTCATTGCAGAAAGGGAATGGATCAGTGCTGATGTTTCTGTTTTAAAAACTCAAGGAGTTGTTCTTTCGTATACGTATTGACCACATTTTTCCTTTCAATCCAGCCTTTTCTCGCGGTGCCGACACCGAAAGCGATATTGCCCAGTTCCGCAGTTGCGTGTGCATCGGTGTTAATCGCGATTTTCACACCGGCTGCCTGCGCTTCTCTTGCACGGGCCGCTGAAAGGTCCAATCTGGCGGGGTCGCCGCTTAATTCAAGGATCGTGCCGGTTTCCTTTGCCCATTGGAAAAGCAAATCAAAATCGACATCGTACCCCTGCCTTTTTTCGATTAATCTTCCGGTCGGATGGGCAATCATGTCCACATGCGGGTTGAATAAAGCGTTGCGCAGCCGTTTCATGATCTGCGCGCGGCTATTCCCGAACCCCGAATGGATGGAAGCAATGACGAAATCAAGGCCTGACAGCACATCATCATCAAAATCCAAAGTCCCGTCCGGCAAAATGTCCATCTCAATACCGGACAAAATCAAGATATCCGGATATTTTTCATTTAACCGGCGGATTTCATTCATTTGCCTGATCAAACGTTCACGTGAAAGCCCGCCGGCGACTTTTAAATATTTAGAGTGGTCCGTGATTGCGATATATTCGTACCCTCTTCTTCTGCATGCATTGACCATGTCTTCAAGCGAATCTTTCCCGTCCGACCAGACGGTGTGCATGTGCAGGTCGCCCTTTACATCATCGATCTGGACAAAAGGCGTCCCCTTATAGGTTTCCACCTCGCTGCCGTCAGCGCGGATTTCCGGAGGGATGTAAGGCAGGCCGTAATGATGATAAAACGAAGCTTCACTCGGAAAACGGAGCAATTCGCCTGTCTTCAGAATTTTGACGCCGGATTGCGTCAGCCGCTCGCCATGAAGACCGGCAATCTGCTGCATTTTTTCCAGATGCGGTTCCGGCCCTGTTGAAAGAAAAAGCGTCATCGCATACAGGTCAGGCAACGCGATCCGGAAATTGATCCGTAAGCCAGGTTCCCCTTTTAATTTAGCCGTTATTTTTATACTCCGGATAGAAACAGCTTCCACGACTTCGTTCATTTGAAGAATGTCCTCCGCAACCGATTTTGGATCGAATGTAGAGATGACATAATCGAGTTCTTCTATTCTTTCTTCAAACCGCCGGATACTGCCGGCACGCGAATAGGTTTCTATTTTCCTGTTTCCGGACAGCGTTTCTTCGATCAGCAAAAGTACCGGCAGCAGCCGGCCGATGGTATAAGCCGGTTTCCCCGAAAGCTGGTCAAGCGCGTGCAAAAGATTGGACTGCGTCGTTTTTCCAAACCCTTTTAACGTTTCAACTTTTCCTTCTTCACAAGCTTTCCTTAAAGAATCCGCATCTGTAATGCCAAGTTCCCTGTAAAGCCTTGATATTTTCCTGGCACCAAGACCCTGTATCTGCATGAGCGGAACCAGCCCTTTTGGAACTTCGTCTTTTAGTTGTTCAAGCAGGGTGGACCGCCCAGTTTCCACGAACTCTTCGATGACGGAAGCGGTTGTTTTTCCAATATGAGGAATATCCGTAAAACGGCTGATTTCTGACAAGTCACGCCCATCCGCTTCCAAGGCAGATGCAGCCCTGCGGTAAGCCGCGATTTTAAAATGGTTTTCGCCTTTCAATTCCAAGTAAACCGCAATTTGTTCCAGCAGCCGGATGACACTGCGTTTATTTGTCCGCATTCGCCTGCCCCCTTTTTAACTTATTAAGTGAAGGATCGGGTTTTTACCGTTTTCCCGCTACGATGATTGGGAAAGCGCCCTTCCAATGGCCGCACATTTTTTCCAGCAGCATGGGAAGTATTTGAATCCGTGCCCGGCATTCAAGCCCCGTCCGGAAAAAACCAGCATGTACACGGGCGATCCCCTCCATAAAGAAACACTCCCCCGTCGCGAGAAGTGCTGTTTTGAAAAACCCATTTTCAACCCGTTTGCAAATGGTAAACGTGCCGCCCGGGTTTCTATTTCACCCACCATGACGCCACAAGAGCTGAAATATAAGGTGTATTTTTAATCATGCCTTCTGCGACTGCGGATGCCTTGAGCGCGGATTGGATCTCATCCACCGGCAGCAAGGATCCAATATATAAAACGATAAAAATGATCAAGTACAGCTCGGCAAACCCTAGGATGCCGCCCGCCCATCCATTGACTTGTTTGAGGACCGGGAGCTGGGCCAAAAAGGTAAGGGATGACCCGACAATATTTAGAAGTATCCTGACGGCAAAGAAAAGAATGGCAAACGCAATGATCCGGTAAAATGCCGTTTCCATATTGCCCTCGTGCATCAGAAGGGCAAATGAGCTGTCGCTGTTAAAAGAAGGATACGGAATCATTAGCTTCAATTTTTCCGCCAGGTCATCATACAATATGTACGCAACTGCGGAGACAATTACAAACCCTGTGAGGTGGACAGCCTGCAATATAAATCCTTTCCGCTTCCCGTTCAGGAATCCAAGCACAAGCAAAATGATGATGATCAAATTAACCATTTTCATCTTCATCCTTTTTCAACAATTGTAAATAGTGCTGTTCAAGCAGCTCATACTGCTCTTTCAGTTTTATATAATCATGGACAGCATTTACGGCTGTCAGCACAGCCACTTTGCCAGTATCTAATGAAGGATTCTTCGCGCTGATTTCCCGCATTCTTTCATCAACCATCGAGGCAACCAGGCGAATATGGCTTGCCGGATCCGTTCCGATTATGGTATATTGCTGTCCGTATATGCCAACAGTAATTCGGGTTTTTTCCAATGTTGCCTGCCTCCCCATTTGTAAGAATCCTATTCTCTATCATAGCATGACGGAAAAGCCTTTGTCTAACAATGTCGAACAAATTCAAGGAGACCCTGAAACTGCCGGAGGAATCAAAATGTCAAATACTATCATTCTCGTTTCAGCTTCAACCATGCAAAAAATGAAACAATCTTATCAAAACAGCCTGTCAGGAAAAGTTCCGTCCGGCGCCGTTTTTGCCGCAAAAATACCAGGCTGCTCCATTACCGGCTATAAGTCCGGAAAAGTTTTATTTCAAGGGCCAGCCGCAGAAACGGAAGCGTCAAAATGGGGACAGCCGCTGGAAAAGAAGCCGGATGCCGCCCGGAGCGCAAAATCTTTCGGCAACCCGCTGCCTCCTGATATCGGAGAGCTTTCCGTCATTGGATCGGATGAAGTCGGAACAGGCGACTTTTTCGGGCCGATGACGGTCGTCAGCTGTTACGTTGAAAAGAAACAGCTCCCGCTTTTAAAAGAACTGGGCGTAAAAGATTCAAAAGGATTAACAGACAGTCAGATTGCCGGATTAGCGAAAGAACTGCTCACCTTTGTTCCGTACAGCCTGCTCATTTTGCCGAACGAAAAATACAACCGGCTCCAGCAATCGGGCATGTCGCAAGGAAAAATCAAAGCATTGCTCCATAACCGGGCTTTGTACAATACCGCCCAAAAAATTGCGCCGGCAAAACCGGATGCAATTTTAATTGATCAGTTCGCAGAAGCGTCCACTTATTATCGGTATTTGCAGAACGAAAAAATCGTCATGCGTGACGGCGTCTATTTTAGCACAAAAGGGGAAAGCGTCCATCTTGCGGTTGCGGCCGCTTCAATTCTCGCACGCTATGCTTTTGTCCGGGAGTTTGAAAAATTGAGCAAAGAAGCCGGATTTGTTTTGCCAAAGGGCGCCGGTGCACAGGTGGACCGGGCTGCCGCACGGCTCATCAAGGAAAAAGGCATGGCCGCGCTGCCACATTTTGTCAAACTGCATTTTGCCAATACGGAAAAAGCAAAGCGGATCGCGGGCGTGAAATAAAGGATGGTGGGAAAGACATGGGGTGACGATAGGCGATAAATTTTGAAGGAAAGGCGAACGAGGAGGGACGTTAAGCGAAGGAAACGGAAACGGATGAATTTTCCCGTGCATCTTAACGTAGACGGGGGCTATGGGAAGGAGGGACTTCGTTTTTGCTTGCTTCCTTAACGTAGACGCGCTCTATGTTAAGAAAGACCTTCATTTTTCCGTGCTTCCTTAACGTAGACGAGCTCTATGTTAAGGAAGACCTTCATTTTTGCGCGCTTTCTTAACTTAGACGCGCTCTACGTGAAGGAAGGCCTTCGTTTTTCCAAGCTTCCTTAACGTAGACACCCTCTATGTTAAGGAAGGCCTTCGTTTTTCCAAGCTTCCTTAACGTAGATGGGCTCTATGTTAAGAAAGGCCTTCGTTTTTCCGTGCTTCCTTAACGTAGACACGCTCTATGTTAAGGAAGACCTTCATTTTTGCGCGCTTCCTTAACGTAGACACGCTCTATGTTAAGGAAGACCTTCATTTTTGCGCGCTTCCTTAACGTAAATTTACACAATAACCTGGACTTGACTCGTAGACGCACTCTATATAAAGGAAGATCGTCAATTTCCACCGCTTCCTTCACATAGACAGCGCTTTGATTTTTGCACTAAAAAAGAAGAGGCCTTTAAGCCTCTTCTTTTTTCTTGGGATTAGCCCCGTAGTACTGCGCCTGCTTTTTCTTTTACGGCGGCAAGTACTTTCTCATGCTGGGCGACGACTTCTTCATCTGTTAATGTGCGTTCCGGATCGAAATAAGTAAGCGAGAAGGCAATTGATTTTTTGTCGGGTTCCATATGCTCGCCTTCGTATAAATCAAAAATCGAAACGGATTTCAAAAGGGTTCCGCCGGCCTCCTGAATGATTGCCTGCAGCCGGGCTGCTTCCACATCGCGGTCGACAACAAGCGCAATATCGCGGGTGATAGCCGGGAAGCGCGGGATCGGCCGGTATTGAACCGGTTCGGCCGGGTAATGGTATACCGGCTCCAGTTTCAGTTCGAACACGTATGTTTCTTTGATATCGAGTTCTTTTTGTACGTTTGGATGCACCTGGCCGACAAAACCGATCGCTTCCCCGTCAAGTAAAATTTCCGCTGTCCTTCCCGGATGCAGCCCTTCAAATGTTGCCGCGTGGTAGGAAATAGCGCCGGAAACTCCGAGTTTTTCAAACAGGCCTTCCAAAATCCCTTTTGCCACAAAGAAATCTACTGCTTTCTTTTCTCCTTGCCACAAGTTGGAAACCCAAAGCCCGGTGATGGCGCCGGCGAGGTGTTCCTGTTCTTCCGGCTGCGCTCCGTCTGCCTTTTTCAAAAAGACATTGCCAACTTCATACAGGGCAACCGACTCGTTTTTACGTGCGACATTATACGCGACGGATTCCAAAAGATGCGGCAAAAGGCTTAAGCGCAGCACACTGCGTTCTTCGCTCATGGGCATGGCAACGCGGACTGGTTCGCGTTTTTCAAGCGCGTACTGGTGTGCTTTTTCTTCGCTTGTTAAAGAATACGTGGTTGCCTGGTACAGCCCCGTTCCTTCAAGAAAACGTTTCGTGGCGCGGCGTTTTTGCTGAATGACGTTCAAGCCGCCCCGCGTTCCCCTGCCCGCCGGCAATGTTTTTGGCAGCAGGTCATAACCGTACAGGCGCGCCACTTCTTCAATCAGATCTTCCTCAATCGTAATATCGCCGCGGCGGGTTGGCACAATCACTGTAAAACGGCCGTCTTCCCATGATGCTTCAAACTGGAGACGTTTAAAAATACGGAGCACTTCTTCCGCTGAAATTTGCGTTCCGAGCACACGGTTGATTTTTTCCAGCGTAATGGTGACAACAGCCGGCTCAATATGCAAATGATTTTCGGCAACCATTCCGGCAAGCACTTCTCCACCCGCATATTTGGCAATCAGCATTGCGGCCCGTTCTGCTGCGGGCACAACGCGGTTCGGATCAATCCCTCTTTCATAACGGCTGCTTGCCTCGCTGCGCAGGCCGTGGTCTTTTGAAGCCGTCCGAATTGTTCCGGCGTCAAAATAGGCGGATTCCAAAAGTACGTTTGTCGTCGTTTCGGATACTTCCGAATTGGCGCCGCCCATGACACCGGCCATTGCGACAGGTTCAGTGCCGTTCGTAATGACAAGATGGACATCTTTTAACGTGCGCTCCTGGTCATCGAGCGTGACCATTTTTTCCCCTTCACGCGCCATGCGGACGACAATTTCTTTGGAACCGAGCTTGTCATAGTCAAACGCATGGAGTGGCTGGCCGTATTCGAGCAAAATATAGTTCGTAATGTCGACCACATTGTTGTGCGGGCGGATTCCTTCTGCCATGAGCCGCGCCTGCATCCAGAGCGGGGACGGGCCGATTTTCACGTTGCGGATGACTTTTAATGTGTAAAGCGGCGCTGCTTCTTTTGCCTCGACACGGACCGAAATGGCATCAGCAGCTTTATCGGATGCTTCCTGCACTTTTGTTTCCGGCAATTTCACGTCTTTTCCAAGGATCGCTGCTACTTCGTAGGCAACGCCAAGCATGCTCATGCAGTCCGCCCGGTTCGGAGTAAGCCCCAGTTCAATAATCGTATCATCCAATCCTAAAAGTGGCAGCACATCCTTCCCCACTTCCACATCATCCGGGAACACATAAATGCCGTTTGCATACTCTTTTTGGACGAGCTTGCTTTCAACACCGAGTTCCTGCAGTGAGCAGATCATCCCGTTCGACTCCTCGCCGCGCAGTTTCGAGCGTTTGATTTTTACATGCCCCGGCAGCCAGGCGCCCGGTTTGGCAACGGCAACTTTCTGCCCTTTATCGACGTTTGGCGCGCCGCAAATAATTTGGACAGGCTCACCTTCCCCGATATCAACCAGGCATTTGTTTAATTTATCGGCGTTCGGATGCTTTTCTTTTTCCAAAACATGCCCGACAACGACATTTTTAATGCCTTCCCCCTTAAATGCCACGCTTTCGACTTCAATCCCGGTCCGCGTAATTTTTTCAGCCAGTTCTTCCGGCGAAATGCCGTCCAAATCTACATATTCCTGCAGCCATTTATATGAAACAAACATGTTTGACCCTCCTTATTCTTGTACGGAAAACTGCCGTAAAAAACGAATGTCATTTGTGTAAAAGTGGCGGATGTCATCAACGCCGTATTTCAGCATCGCAATCCGCTCCGGCCCCATGCCAAATGCAAAACCGGTATATTTTTCCGGATCAAAGCCGGACATCCGTAATACGCGCGGGTGGACCATGCCGGCGCCCAAAATTTCAATCCAGCCCGTGCCTTTGCAAACATGGCAACCGTGCCCACCGCACATTTTACATGAAATATCCATTTCAACACTCGGTTCGGTGAACGGGAAAAAGCTCGGGCGCAGCCGGATTTCACGGTCTTCGCCGAATAATTTTTTTGCAAACACTTCCAACGTCCCTTTTAAATCGGCCATCGTAATGTTTTCGTCAACAACGAGCCCTTCAATCTGCATAAACTGGTGGGAATGGGTCGCATCATCATTGTCGCGGCGGTATACTTTCCCTGGGCAGATGATTTTGACTGGCCCTTTGCCGTGATGTTTTTCCATTGTCCGCGCTTGGTTTGGTGAAGTATGGGTCCTGAGCAAAATTTCATCGGTTATGTAAAAGGTATCCTGCATATCGCGTGCCGGATGCCCTTTCGGCAGGTTCAGCGCTTCAAAATTGTAGTAATCGGTTTCCACTTCCGGCCCCTCGGCAATCGTATAGCCCATCCCGATAAACAAGTCTTCAATTTCCTCAATGACTTTTGTAAGCGGATGGTGGCTGCCTGCTTTTACCGGGCGGCCCGGCAGCGTGACATCAATTTTTTCAGATGCCAATTGTCGCTCGACGGCTTCCGCTTCCAATGCCGCCTGCTTTTTTTCGATACCTGTTTGAATGGCGGCACGCACTTCATTGGCGAGCGCACCCATTTTCGGCCGTTCTTCCGCTGACAGCTTTCCCATGCCGCGCAAAACTTCCGTAATCGGGCCTTTTTTGCCGAGATAGGCGACACGAATCTCGTTCAGCGTTTTTAAATCAGTAGCCGCTTCAATTTTGGCAAGCGCTTCGGTTTGCAGTGCTTTCAACGTTTCTTCCATTTTCTTGTACCTCCTTTAAGTTTTGGGCGTTAAAAAAGCCCCGCCCTGGAAAAGGGACGAGGCAATGGTTCGCGGTACCACCCTAATTAACATAATTAAATTATGTTCGCTTCATTTCAATAACGGCTTTTAACCGTCCCGCCTTTACATTGCAGGCAATGGTCCAAGCGGCAACTCGAGGGGTGAACTTCGCTTCATTTCCCCATAAAAATGCTTCCAGTCTACGGCATTTTCTCCCTGCATGGCGAAGATCAAGCTACTTTTCCCTGTCATGGTTTTTATCATTTTTCAATTATGTTTTATTATAGCGGGAAATGCCCGCAATTTCAAACGGAAAGTGACCTCTCTCTAGATGTTTATCTTAGAGGATAAAGTGCCTTCCCATTTTAGTCACAGGCGCGGCCGTTTTCACGCGAATTTTTTCGCAATAAATGAACGTGTTGAGGGTCACCTTTTTATTCTGGTCAAGCAGTGCAGCCGCTCTCATGAAAACGCCCTCCCCCGTTCCTTATTGGCACCCATGCTGAAAAATTGTCCCAGCTGTTTTTCATCATTCTGCCGCTGCTTCACCTCATGCATTTTATAGGTCTGCTTTTTTGCCTCAAACATGGATACATTCACTTTTTCCGCCGAAATTACGACCGCATCGCAAAGTCATACATTAAAATGCCGGCTGCCACCGCAACATTTAGCGACTCGCTTTTGCCGAAAATCGGGATGGACAAATTTTGTTCCGTTTGCGCAAGCAAGTCAGGGTGTACGCCGCTTCCTTCATTGCCAACAAGGATCGCAAAGGCATCACCTGGATTTACTTCGCGAAACGTTACGCCGTTTTCAAGCGCTGTTCCGTAAACCGGCACTGCCGCTTCGTTCAGTTTTTCAATCCACATGTTTAAATCGCCTTTTAAAAGCCCGACGTGGAGATGGCTTCCTTGTGCCGCACGCAACACTTTCGGGCTGTACGGATCCGCCGTGCCCTTGCCGAAAATAACGGCATCAAACCCGGCTGCGTCCGCCGTCCGGATCATCGTTCCTGTATTGCCGGGATCCTGCACGGCATCAATTAAAAGATAACGCCTGCCGATGATTTTGGACGGCTGTTTTTTCATCCGGCACACGGCAAAAATGCCTTGCGTCGTTTCTGTATCGGCAAGCGTTTTGCTGATTTCATGCGTGACAGTGGTTACCGGCACCCCTTCCGTATTCCAGCGGTTTGGCAGGTCCACGCCTTCTTCAACAATAATTTCTGTCACTACTTCTTCTTTCAGCGCTTCTTCGACGAGATGGAACCCTTCCAGCAAATAAGTAAATGTTTTTTCGCGTTCTTTTTTCGCGGTGAGTTTTTTCCAATGCTTTACTTGCGGATTTTGCAAGGATTGTATGTATTTCAACGTGTTTGCTCCCTTTTCGTTAAGTTTTCCTTGGAATAGTATACATAAAAATTGTGGCCATGTGAAATGCTAGCAGTGAAAGTGATCAAAGGAGCTGAACCGAAATGGATTTGGACTTGCGGAAAGCAGTCATTCACAATGTAAAAGAGGACACGCAAGATCAGTTAAAAGATACGATTGTCGATGCCATTCAAAGGGGCGAAGAAAAAATGCTCCCGGGGCTCGGCGTCCTCTTTGAAGTCATTTGGAACCATGCGGATACACAGGAACAAAAAATGATGCTGGAAACGCTCGAGCAGGGGCTGAGCCAGGCGTAACAAGGGAGCGGAAAGAGCCGCTCCTTCTATATGTGCACCGGCTCTTCCAATCCGTTTACAGTTGCAATGAATGACGGCAAATTTCTTTTATGCCACCCGTAACCAATCAGCACTTTGTTTAATCGGAAAACAGCCGTACCATCCGAAGTCCCAACATACAATCTGTGGTAAGTCAGCTTCGAAACAGTTTTCATGCTTGTGATCTTTTCTCCCGGAATAAATGCCGATTCGTCCGGTAACATATTGCCCGTAATATTATTGATTGGAATGACGGTCAGCCCTTGTTCACTATAGCTGAACACATTATACTTTGTCCCCAGTGCTCCCGCCGGCCCTCTCAGCAAATAATCCGAAAACGATGGCAAAATGATCCCGCAAACCGTACACTTCTCCGCTGTTTTATCATATCTGCCAGCCTCTGTTAAAAAAGCAACAAAATCCTTTTCTTTCAACATGAAAAATTTCTCCCTTTTTTACTCCTCATCCTTAAATACTTTAATTTTGATCTCCACCCACTGCATTTCTTCATTTCCGCGCAAAATGTGAAAAATCGGCGAAGAAATTTTGTAATCATGTTCCATCACATGCCGGAACAGTTCGTCATATGCCTTTTCCACTTCCGTCTGAAACTGTCCCTTCACCCATGTCTTAAGCATTCCATCAATATAAAAATAACTTTGCATCGTAAGTGCCGGATTTTTCGGCCTATTTGATTGTTCAACCGGCATATAAAGGTCAATCAGCATTCTCTCATCAAAAGGAATATTATATAAAGCATAAAACAGCGGCCCTTTGACCTCCAGTTGTGCTTCGACCAGTTTTTGATTAAAATCTTCAAGCGCCAATTCAAATTCGCTGACATGGATATCGTATGTGGACGAGACAACATTCCGGTATTCCAGCGTTTCGTATTCAATGACCATCAGCGGCGACTTCCTTTACTTTTGCGTATATATCCATCATGACATCATCGAATACATCGAGGCAAACATGGTAAAACGGCTTTGCAATTTCCAGACCGTTGCGAGCGGCATAACCTTCAAGCAGCATATACGCATCTTCTATTTCTTCCACTTCCGGGCAGCGAACATAAATGGCGGGCGTAATTTCTAGATAATCCAGCTGTTTGTAAAACGCGTTTTCCGGTACTTCCACCTGCCCGTTTAAGCCGATGTAATACGTATATTTTCCGAAAGACGGCTCATTTTCCATTTCTTCGATTGTAAAAATAACCGGGCTTGTGTAGTAAATTTCTTCATTAACGAGATTCGCACGCAGGCTCAACACCGGCACATACCATTCATCATGCGAGATCACTTCTTCCACGCAAATAACATTTTGAATGACGAGTGACGATTCATGGACAATCATGGCAAGGCTCCTTTTGTTTTCATCATTTCATGGATAAAAGTGGGAATGCGGAAAGTTCGCCAGGCAATCAGGACATACTGGCAAACACCCGCCAATATGCCTACACAAAGGAAAACGATGAGCAAAAACAGCAATAACAGTCCGCCTTCCCCCTGTAAATAGTGCCGTGTGAAAATGGAAGACAAAACGACAAAAAATCCGATAACAGAAGCGCTTATTTCCTTGTTGTACGTTTTTCCATCAAGATGATTGATTTCCTGCAACTGGATTCTTTTTCTAATCCAAAAATAAAGAAAGAAAAGATGAAAGAGCACACAAGCCGCTATACTGTACAACGCCGTCCAGAAGTAAGCATCATAAAGATGTATATCTTTTGCAAACATCATAAACGCAACAAAGGGGTCAAACGCAGCCTTGTACATAAAAATAACGACGGCAATACTTGAGAACCGCCAGCTGAAAGGACGGTTCGGCATAGAGAAAAGGATTGAAAATGCATGCAAGATAAACAATAGGATTTCAAGGCGAAATACCCACTGCCAAAAAGGAGACAAGTTTTCCCATCCGATATTTCCACCATTTACAACTTTGTATGCGACGCCTATCATCACCAAAGAATAAACAAAAAATGCACATAAAAATTTCCGCAGATCAGAAAATGTCAGCAAGCGGCTGCTCGCATCGGCATTTAAAATGAGCAAAAATTTTTCTTCCGTTAATTTTCCCACTGCATCTCACCCCGCTCTATTTATTGAAGCAAAGAAGAAAAACGGTTGTACAAAACAAACGATTTAGCCACAATTATTTGAATAATCTCGGTATCTTCTTTGCCAGACACTGAACTTCATCGCCCTCTTTATTTTCCAGATCTTTCGTATCATCAATAATGCTTTTTGGTGGTGTTCCAGGCTTTTTGTTTATCCCATATTTAACTGCTGTCCCAGCTGCAAGGCCAACAACGGTGCCTACCGGCGGGAGCAAAGCACTACCTAAATTATCGGTTTCTCTTATCTCCAAATTTTCCGGATATTTATTCCGAAACATATATACCGCTGCTTCAATATGCTCACACAAAAGAACCAGAAAACAAATATAAAGGAATGAAAATAATCCTGTTAAAAAAATCGCTTCAAAGTTCCCCATTCCTCTTTGAATCAAGAGACTGGCTAGGGTGGCAAGAAAAAAGATGCCTTTTGCCCAACGAGCCGCACGATCCAATTTGCTACTGGCGTCATCCTGGTCGTCATCTTCGAAAGTTTTCACAAGGGCATGGACATGAATAACAGCGCCCAGTATAAGGATAAAGATGACGGGATACTGATAAACATGCATGATGCCCCTATCTTTGTAATAGACGAGTAGAGCCATAAAAGGATCTAATGCTGCTTTATACAAAAACAGCACAGCCCCGAGCATCATAACTTTATGCATAAAATTATTATTTATAAAGCTTAATAGAATGAGTAATATCTGCAAAGCAAATAAAACAGCTTCCTAACAAAATGCAATCATCCACCATTTTGAAAGACTATTCCACCCAATTGTATCTTGATGGACGCCCCAATAAGAAAATCCAACTACAAATAGTGAATAAAGAAGCAATCCAATTAAAAGAAATGCCAAATTGTCTAAGGTTAACCGATCTTCCTGAATTTGATAGCGGATGTAATCATAGTTGAAATTTTTCTGATCTAATTTGCTCATATTGCACTTCCTGAAAATGATGAATCATTTTTCCTTTCTATAGGCCATGGCGAGCAGTCTTTCAAAAAATGGGCCGATGTCGTTTTTTACGTCTGGAAAGATTTTGATCCATTTTTTTAGCTTTATCCACTCCTCTATTTACTAGACCTTTCGTACGTTCAGAAAGATTTTTTGGAGGATCACCAAATTTCGCTTCCGCCCTCATCCATCCGTTCACATAACGGTGCGTGGAAGACGCCATGCTTTGCATCATTTCGCTATACTTATTTTTCGTTTCGCCTTTCCAGAAAGATGGCTGCGCATCGATGTGGCCGATTTTCCTTTCCTGCTGCCAAGCATCAGCGATCACATGATGCAGACTCCCCTTTGCCCGGCGCAGCCGCTCCATCTTTTCTTCCAAATCCAGAGCCGCCTGCCTTGTTTGGCTTGCTTCAAGTTCCATCTTTGCCCTATTGCGGATGAGCTCAGCTTTTTCCACTATCCACTCCCCTTTCCTCGTAAAACGTTTCCATCCCTCATTATTCTCTACCATTTCCCTTGATGCTTTCAATATTTTTTCAAAAATCGGGGCTTTCAGACTATACCAGTTATTTATTTAGCCAGCTTGCAAAAATTTAAACATCTTTTCGAAAAATTCATCAAAAAAGGATGCAGGCCCACAGGGTGCATCCTTTTTCACTGCAAAACAGCATATTTACTTTCCAATGCTTCCGAAACTAAACGATTATACAGAATGACTATCCCCATCCACCAGCTTTCCTCAAAAAATCAATAGCAAAATCCCGGAAACTATTTGCCACAAATGAGTCTTTTCCCTTCTTCCATGCAATGCCTACCGTTTGAAAATTAGCCTCATCCAATATTTTAAGCATCCTCGTTTTATCTAAATAAGAACGGAGAAATGAGTATTCCGGAAAAAAAGAAAGACCTGCTCCTTCATTTACAAGCTGCAAAATAATCGATAATTCATCTCCTTCAAAAGAGATTTTTGGCATAAATCCTGCTTCTTGAAACAATCTATCGGTTGTCATACGCATTCTTTGTCCTTTTTCAAAAACAATAAAACGTTCATCTTTCACTTCGCTCATAGAAACACTTTCTTTATTAGCAAAAGGATGTCCTTTTGGAACAAGCAAAAAAATTTCCTCATTAAATAAAGGCACCCATGTGATTTCGTCATTTGTTATTGGGTTCGGGACTATCATGAAATCGAGGTTTCCGTCAAGCAATTTTTGCAAAGCAACATCGTCCGGCAACGTATATTGACGAATTTTTACATATGGACGTTTTTGATAAAAGCTGGAAAATAAAGAAGGCAGTAACCTGGAGTTCATTACATTAATGGAAATGCTATCCTCTTTTATATTTGCCAACTCTTGAACTTCATCGATGGCTTCATCTAAATCAAATAAAATTTTTTCTATCTTTTTATAGAAAACCTTCCCGTATTCATTTAAATGAATAGACTTCCCTCTCCTATCAAAAAGGCGGACCCCAATTTCATCTTCTAATCGGGCAATCGTCTTACTTAAGAAAGATTGCGAAATCTGTAATTCTAACGATGCTTTTGATATATGCTCCAATCTTGCGACAGTTAAAAAGTATTGAAGGTGATTGATTTGCATGAAACTCTCTCCTTATTCCACTTAGGAATAACTTAAGTCATGAATGATATTGTACAGATTTATATAAAAAATTATAATGCAAAAAAAGAGGGATGTCACAAATTAGACAAATTTTATATGAGTTGTCTTAAAAAATAAGGAGAGATTAATATGGAAACAAACAAAAATTTAAAAACCGAGTTGTATTAATTACTGGCGCAGCAACTGGTATTGGGAGAGCTACTGCCCTTGCATTTGCAAAACAGGGAGCAAATTTGGTTATTGGAGATATTGATGACCGCGCACAAGAGACTGTTGAACTTGTAAAAGCAGAAGGCGTTGAAGTCCTTTTTAAGAAAACCGATGTTACTGACGCGGAAAGTGTTCAAGCATTGGTCGATTTTACGGTTGAGAAATTTGATCGTTTGGACCATGCATTCAATAACGCAGGGATTCTTCCAAAAACAAAAGAATTTACTGCAATGACAGATGAAGACTTTGATCTGACAATAGGTGTCGATTTAAAAGGCGTTTTCTATTCCATGCGTTCTGAATTAAAATATTTTGAAAAAGTTGGCCGGGGTACGATTGTCAATACAGCTTCCGTTGCAGGATTAGTAGCTGATCCCGGAATGGCACCCTATGTTGCAGCAAAACATGGCGTTGTTGGGTTAACTAAGGCTGCAGGAATTGAATATATTGGAAAAGGAATACGTGTGAATGCTATTGCTCCAGGACTAGTAGAAACACCCATGACAAAGGGTTGGTTAAATGATCCTAAGATGAAAGAAGTTGTCCTATTACAAACACCAATTGGCCGCCCTGCAAAGCCCGAGGAAATTGCCAGTATGGTCGTATTCTTATCCTCGGATGAAGCATCATTCATAGCTGGGCAAGTATTTACAGTAGACGCTGGACAAACAGCTCACTAATATTCTATCAATATATAATGAAAGAAGGTTTTTTCACTGTGACAAGCAAATTACAAACCAAAGTATTTATTAGTAGTGATCAACACGGGGGGTTCGGGGTATCTTCCACTATTATTTACGGTCCAACTGAAGCTTTACTGTTTGACGCCCAATTCAGCCGCTCAAATGCACTCCGTTTAGTTGCGGATATTCTTGAAACAGGAAAAGAACTTAAACAAATCTTTATTAGCCATTTTCATCCTGACCACTATTTGGGTCTAGGTATTATTAAAGAGGCTTTTCCAGAGGCCCGCGTGATGGCATATAAAGAAGTTGCCAAAGAAGCTAACGAAGCATTTAGCTTTAAAATTGATTATTGGGGAACTGAAGTCTTAGGCAATAACGGCCCGAAAACCGTTGTTACCTTAGAACGTCTAGATAAACCATATCTTTACGTCGATGGAGAGAAAATTGAAATTCTTGGTCTTATGCGAGGTGACGCTGAGCATGTGGCTTGTTTATGGGTTCCGTCAATCAAGACTTTGGTTGCAAGCGATTTGGTATTTTCGGACGCGCATGTGTGGGTTGCAGACGCTCGCTTCCCTGAAGACCGACAAGCTTGGCTTGATAATCTCGATAAGTTGGAAACCTTAGACCCGGAAGTTATTATACCTGGACATGCTCCAAATGACAAACCTTACAATCCAAATGGAATCGAATTTACACGGCGTTACCTGAAAGACTTCATCCACCATCTTAAAGCGTCACGTGATTCTAATGATTTGATCAGTAGAATGGAAAAGCTCTATCCGGATGCATCTGTCCATATTTGTTTAGAATCTAGTGCAAAAATTTTAAGGGACAGATATCGTTGGGAAGGAGATTGGCCCCATTCACTTCGCGACACAGACGCTGTTTTTTAACAAATATATGGCTTGCTGAACGAATCAGATTCGTTCAGCAAGCCCGATTTAGAGGTTAATTTTATCATATAGTATGATCCTATCTTGTTTTTCTTTAGATCTCCATCCATATCGCTAAATACAATATCATCATTGTTAACCATTTTAGTTGATGACATAAGTATTTGCAGTAGTTCAATCAGAAATATGGGTTTTATTCGCTGTTAAGTTCACGTGATTCACGGTTTGATCAAAACCTTCTATAATCGGGTTGTCACCGATTACAAAATAAAGTTCATAATCGCCTGTTTTATAAACGTAATCTAATTCATTTGTCCCTGGCACATTTAAAATTTCATTGGCTTGACCCAATTCTTTTTCCAGTAGCTGCGGGGTAATCCCACCAAGATTGGTCTGTCTCTCTACCCCTGTACCAAAGTTCCGGATTTCCGAAATGGTGTTGTCTTTGTTATAAGCAAATCCATATCCAGGTTGGCCCATTTCCCAGCTATACAAATCAAATTGATTGTTAACTTCTTGTGGACTGCCAAACTTTTGGTGAACAGCTTTTCGCGTGCTTTTATTAATTTTTAGCCCTTGAACATTTCCTGGCATTTCTCCCGAAAAAGCTTGATCGTAAAGGTTATTTAAAGTATTCACTGCCATTTGATTCGTTTCAGAATAAGAAATAGAAGTCTCGGATGCTGCATGAGCTATTCCTGTAAAGGAAGGTACCCCTATTCCTAAAACTGAACCTGTAAGTAATGAAGCAGCAATCACTTTAAACATTGGCTTTTTACCTGCCATTATTATCCCTCCTTATAAGTCAGTTCCCTTTATAATAATTGTAAAACTTGAGTGAGAGAACTTTTTGTTAAACATAGAGGAAATAATAGCACCGTTTAGGAACCTTGAGTTAACAGATGATCTCTTATAACCTTTACAAGCATTTGCCTGCACTATAAACAATAAGGTTTTACCCTCTTTACGCACAATTGCGCGCAGCATAGTTGGCGCATGCAAAACCCGTGGCGAAACCGCACACGGGCTTTTGAACAACAGATTTATTGCACGCTAGAACTATATCCCCCGGGACTTTGCTGCTTTCTCCCAGCTATAGTAAACCCCTAAACTCACCACACCTAAAACGAGCGGCAACCACCACGGATAAGAAAAGGACGGGCCGATTTTCGGCATGAATTTATCCAGCAAAATAACGCCGCCCAGAAAAACAAAGATTACGGCATCTATTTTCAAAAAAGTTAGGATTTGCACCTTTTTTGTCTTTTCCTTAAACAAACTCTTTTTCAAGATACGAAAGATATACCAAATGGCAAAGATCACGTATAGCCCGGCAATGAAAAAGTTCAGGGCCGCGGGTACAGGATAAAACGGCGGCAAAGGTCTGGAAAAGAACCGTTCAACAACAAAAGCAGTAATGCCATTAATGACCAAATCAATCCCCAAAAGCAAGATCATTATCCTGATTGTAAAAGAAACCATATTGCGTTTGTTTTCTTTCGGCAGCTGCCTGATGATTTCGTCGGCAAATGCTTTCGGGTCACCGCCGAACATTTGCGCAGCTGTCTTGTTTTCTTTTTGGCCTTCGAGCAGATGGTCAAGCAGTTCCATCAGCACTTCTTCTGTTTGCTGCTCGGACAAAACGGTTTGCAGGCGAAGGTAGTCAAGCATATCGTTGTAAAATTTTTTGTTCTCAGGTGCCAGTTCCTGCCGTTTACGGTTGTTTTCCTCAATCAACTGTTTTACACTAAGCATCCTCACTTCTTCCTTTCAATAAAAGATTTACAGGGGCTGCGATTCGCTGCCACTCTGCCGTAATCTCATCCAGCGCGGATTTTCCTTTTTCCGTCAATTCATAATATTTGCGGCTCGGCCCAGAATCGGATGGCTGCATCTCTCCATGGATCCAGCCGTTCTTTTGCAGGCGTAACAGAACCGGATAGAGCGTCCCCTCGCTAATTTCCTGGAGGCCTAATTGCTGAAGTTTTTTTGAAAGAATGTAGCCATAAACCGGTTCTTTTTCAATCACAGCCAGCACACAGCCGTCTAAAATGCCTTTCAGTAACTGGCTTCGAATGGACATCCCTCCACCCCCATTTCAACTACTTTGTTATGCAAGTTAGTTTATCAAAAAATGAACTACTTTGCAATGCAAAATAGAAAAAAACAATAATAAAATCCAGCGGCAGGCTAACCGCTGGAAAAATTTTATGATTGCTTTTTTCGCTTGGAAAAATAATGAAGGAAAAAGGACAGAATCATATAGGCTAAAATCAAAAATACGACATAATTGGCCCAAAAATTTTCAAGGTTCAACACATTCAGTGTGCTCAGCCCTTTCTGGATGCCCATTACAATGAGCACCGTCACCGCAAACATGAAAAATAATTGCACATAGCGTTTCATAGCCGTCCCTCCCAAATAAAGATAATCACTATGATTATCTTAAAAAACGGTCCGGCCGATGACTGTGATCTGGATCATAGCAAAGCCGGTTGTTTATGGCATTTATGTGAAAAATGTCGTACTCCGAAAAAGAACGGATGCTTTAAAAGATGGCGCCTGTTCCATGGTATAATCAATTGGGAAGAATCCTTCATTTATGGAAGAGTTTTTTAGAAAACCCTCTCTAAAAAACTAAGAAAACAGCATCCCTTTTCGGTGCTGTTTTGTGTGAAAGGACGATTATCAATGAAAAAAGAAAAAGCAGTCGTTGTTTTCAGCGGCGGCCAGGACAGCACCACCTGCCTTTTCTGGGCAAAGAAAAAGTTTCAGGAAGTGGAAGCCGTTACGTTCGATTACGGGCAGCGCCACCGTCTTGAAATAGAATGTGCAAAGAATATAGCGGAAGAGCTCGGGGTAAAGCAGCATATTCTGGATATGCAGCTGTTGAACCAACTCGCCCCGAACGCGCTGACGAGGGAAAGCATTACCGTGAAAGCAGGGGCAGACGGGGAGCTTCCGAATACGTTTGTGCCCGGGCGGAATTTGCTGTTTCTTTCTTTTGCCGGGGTGCTTGCCAGCCAAATCGGCGCAAGGCATATCGTAACCGGTGTGTGCGAAACGGACTTCAGCGGTTACCCGGACTGTCGCGATATTTTCATCAAATCTTTAAACGTCACCTTGAACCTTTCAATGGACCAGCAGTTTGTCATTCATACCCCGCTCATGTGGCGTAACAAAGCAGAAACATGGGCGCTCGCGGATGAACTCGGGGCATTTGATTTTGTCCGTGAAAAGACGCTGACCTGCTATAATGGCATCATCGCTGACGGCTGCGGGGAATGCCCGGCGTGCAAATTGCGCAAAAGAGGGCTGGAGCAATACCTGGCCATCCGGAACGGGCAGTCTGAATGACGATTTCGTTGGAATTGTGGTAAAATAATGAAAAAAGGAGGCGGGGGAATGGCTGAAATCAAAACAGTATCGATCATTGGGTTAGGCGCGCTCGGTATTTTATTCGGGCATCATTTATCGAAAAAAATGCCGGCGAAAAACTTGCGGATCATCGCTGACCAACAGCGCATTGAACGATATGAGCGGGAAGGCGTTTATTGTAACGGCGAAAAATGCCACTTTCATTATGTCACACCGGAAGAAACAGTGGAGCCGGCAGATTTGGTGCTATTTACGGTCAAATTCAACGGACTGGACGAGGCAGTTGAAGCAGTCAAACAACATGTCGGGCCGGATACGGTGATTTTGTCTGCCTTAAATGGGATCTCAAGCGAAGAAATCATTGGCCGTACATATGGAATGGACAAAATGTTATACTGTGTCGCCCAGGGGATGGATGCCGTCAAAACCGGAAACCAGCTGACATATGCGCATATGGGCATGCTTTGCTTCGGCGAAAAAGAGCCGGGCCTTTTTTCGGACAAAATGAAAAAAGTGGCCCGCTTCTTTGAGCAAACGGATTTGCCATACGAAGCCGATACCCAAATGATGAAAAGGCTTTGGGGCAAATTCATGCTCAATGTCGGCGTCAACCAGACCGTCGCCGTTTACAAAAGCAATTACGGCGAAATCCAAAAAGACGGCCCTGCACGCGAGATGATGATTGCCGCCATGCGGGAAGTTGAGGCATTGTCCGAAAAAGAAGGGTTTCCGCTTACGGAAGAAGATCTCCGTTACTGGCTGAAAGTGGTCGGAAACCTGAGCCCTGCCGGTAAGCCGTCAATGGCGCAGGATGTGGAGGCAAAACGGTACAGCGAAGTCGGCCTGTTTTCCGGAACCGTCATCAAACTCGGCAAAAAATACGGCGTTCAAGTTCCGGTTAACGAGGAACTGAACCGGCGCATCCGGGAAATCGAAAGCACTTATACCGCAGTACATTGACACGGATCACCAAAAAGGGGAGCTTTCAGGAAAGCTCCCTTTTTGGTATGGCATACAATTGCCTGCTGTTTGTAGATGGAGGCTAGGGAAGGCAGTCATAGAAGCGCCCTATATGAAGAAAGGAAACTTTTTTCTGCGTTTCCTTAACTTAGAGGTCCTCTATGTGAAGGAAGAGCCTCGTTTTTGCTTGCTTCCTTAACGTAGACGCGCTCTACGTGAAGATAGACCGTCTTTTTTCCGCGCTTCCTTAACATAGACACGCTCTATGTTAAGGAACAACCTCAATTTCCTTCGCTTCCTTAACGTAGACGCACTCTATGTGAAGATAGACCGACTTTTTTCCGCGCTTCCTTAACATAGACACGCTCTATGTTAAGGAACAACTTCAATTTCCTTCGCTTCCTTAACGTAGACGCACTCTATGTGAAGATAGACCGACTTTTTTCCGCGCTTCCTTAACATAGACACGCTCTATGTTAAGGAACAACTTCAATTTCCTTCGCTTCCTTAACATAGACGCGCTCTATGTAAAGAAAGGACTCATTTTTTCCACGCTTTCTTAACGTAGACGGGCTCTAGGTTAAAGAAGAGGACCATTTTCCTTCGCTTCCTTAACATAGACGCGCCCTATGTGAAGGAAGGCTGCCTTTTTTCCACGCTTCCTTAACGTAGACGCACTCTATGTGAAGAAAGACCCTCAATTTCCCCCGCTTCCTTTACGTAGACGCCCATGCCGCAAAGAACATGGCGTTAGCAGAAGGCAACGCGACTTGCCAGAATCACGCACGGCTACATGAAGGTTCCATAGATAATTGCCGTCTTCCTTCATTCGTCGTCCTTGCTGCAAAGAACGCGGTACGCAAGAAGAATGAAGCGTGACTACTTTCGTCTGCTGATTGAATGCGTGAAACCTAAAGGGCAAGGCGTTTTGTATTTGCCTCGTGGGCCATCCCGTTAAAACCGAAAATGTTTGGGCAAAATCGGTCCTTTATTTTTGATTACCATAAGGAAGACTGGTCAATACTTTAATCGGGGAACAAAAAACCGGGAACAACCATTGACCTTCGATTGCTTGTGGTTGTCACCAAGAACATCCGGAAACCGCCAGCCGGCTTGAATGGTACATAGCAACATAGCAAGCAGGAATTTTGACTTTCCGGTGCGGTTTTCTTATCATTATCTAGCATAAAATATAAATGGAAGCAGGTCGATAAAATGACGAAAGTTGGAATTTTGCTTGGCTCTTTGCGGAAAGCATCTTTTTCAAGAAAACTTGCGGAAAATGTGGCAAACCTTTTTCCTGAAGGATATGAAACGGAATTTGTCGAGATTGGGAACCTCCCTTTATATAATCAGGATTTTGATGACCATAACCAGGTTCCGGCCGAGTATACGACATTTCGGAATACAGTAAAAGGGCTCGATGCGGTGCTGTTTGTAACACCGGAATACAACCGCTCCATCCCGGCTGTGTTAAAAAATGCAATCGATGTTGGTTCGCGCCCGTACGGCCAAAGTATATGGGATGGGAAACCGGCGGCGATTATCAGCCAATCCCCTGGAAACTTAAGCGGGTTTGGTGCCAACCATCATCTGCGCCAGTCGCTTGTTTGTCTGAACATGCCAATCCTCCAGCAGCCTGAAGCTTATATCGGCAATGTTACTGCACTGTTTGATGAAAACGGAAAAATTGTGAATGAAGGCACAGTCCGGTTCCTGCAATCATTTACAGATGCATTTGTTGATTTAATTAAAAAATACAAAGGCTGATGTACCCATCGGAAGCTGAAAAACAGCGGGATCCCTTTTCCAAAGGGTTCCCGCTGTTTTTCGTCATTGGGCCTTTCCTTGATTGTTTAAAAGCAGGGGGGAATTTTACTTTATTTTATTTTCCCCATTAAAATTTTTCTCCTTTTGCCGATCAATTTATTAGGGATTCCGCAAGCAACAAAAAGATTAAATCTTTTTTAAGTCTTTTTTTCTATACTACATACAGATTTAAATGGTGGAGGAACGTTATGTTAAAGAATGTTAAAAAGATTTCATTCAAGATCATTATGCTCTCAGTGCTCAACTCTGTGATTGTGATTGCCATTAATATTGGGGCATCGGTTTACGGAAATATCGGCAAGGGAAACAGCGGCACCGGAAACCACGTGCCCCCGGCCGGAATCGCAATCATACCGACAAATGTTTTAATCGGTCTTTTCATTTCCCTTATCATCGGTATCATTCTTTCATACATACTGGGTAGGGTAATCTCAAAACCGATCCTGCAAACGGCCGAACTGGCAGAACAGACAGCGGCACTTGATTTACGGGAAGAAAATGGGTCTTTCGATAAAATTCAGTCTTTTCAGGATGAAACGGGCAAGCTTGCCAGGGCGCTCAGGCAAACGAGAATCTCTTTAAGAGAAGTGGCCAAACGGTTGAAGGAATTTTCATCAAAGGTCGCTACCCATACGGATACCCTCTCAAAAAGAACGGAAGAAAGTTTTCAATCTATCAATCAAGTAGCCTCTTCAATTGATGAATTTGCTCAAGGGAACAGCCAGCTGTCGGAAACCGTCCATGACATCAATAAAACTTTAAACGAGGTGATCAATCTCATTGAAACCATTACGCAGGAAGCTGCCAACGGGGCAGAACATGCAGCTGCTTCGCTTGACGCCGTAAAAGAAGGGCAGAATACGATTGACCATCAGTTCAAAAAAATAGATCAAAATATTGAAATCACAGCGACGGCAAACGAGTCTATTACAGAACTGAGCGGGATGATCGACCAGGTCCAGGCATTTGTCAATGTCATCACTTCCATTGCAGAACAGACGAACCTGCTTGCATTGAATGCTTCCATTGAGGCGAGCCGGGCCGGGGATGCCGGAAGAGGTTTTGCGGTTGTTGCCGGCGAAATTCGCAAACTGGCGGAAGGATCATCAAAAGCAGCCCGGGAAATTAAAGACCTGATCGCCACGACAACGAAAAAGTCGAATGCAGCTGTTGAAAATATTAGCAAAGCAAACGCCTTTATACATGAACAAAAAGATGCGTTCCACAAAACGGAAGCTGCTTTTCATCAGATTCAACATACTTACAGCAACATTGTTGGCAGTTTTCAGCATACCGCAGAAGGGATTGAAACGATCAACGAAAAATCAAAACAAATTTCGAAGCGGATTCAGGAGATAACTTCTACAGTTGAAAATTTTGCGGCAAGTTCCGAAGAGATGTCTGCTTCCGGCCAGGAACAGCGGGCCTTTACAGAGATTATTTCACAATCAGCGAAAGAATTGCAAGAGCTGGCTGGCAAGCTGGATGCCGAAATGAATAAATTTAAAGTTAGCTGACGATAAACAGGCAGTGTGATCAACATGCAAGATGTGACCACACTGCCTGTTTTGATGTTCATATTTGAATGGGAATGGACCAAATCCGGCAAAAATCAGGAATGTTCCCGCTTGGGGTACCCGCAAGTCTGGCAGCGGGCGCTTTTAGAATCATGCTTCATGCATTCTGACAATGATTTTTCCGCGTACGTGGCGGCCTTTTAAGGTTTTCAAACCGGCCGGCAGTTCCTCACGCGGGAGCACTTGGTTGACCATCGCATTCAGCGTCCCTTTTTTCACGCGCTGCATCAGTTCACCCGCCATATAAGCCAGGTTTTGTTTTGCCCGGACGGAGCCGCTCGCATGGGCTGCACCGAGGGCGACTTCATGAATCGATGGCGCAAGCGTGAACGGCTTTATGCCGGATAAGTCCGGGGCACCTGCAATATATGCGAGCTGGCCGGAAAAAGTGAGCCGCTTCAAATCTTCGGTCGCTTCGGCGGAACTGACAGTGTTCAATATCAGGTCCACCCCTTCCCCGTCCGTCTCTTCCATGATTCTTTTTGTGACATCTTCTGTATGATAGTCTATCGCTGTATCTGCACCGAGCGATTTGACCCATTCGTGATTGGCGGCGGAAGCGGTGGTGAATACTTTTAACCCGAGTTCTTTCGCGAGCTGAATGGCAAATCCGCCAACCCCGCCGGCGCCGGCATGGATCAAAATCGTTTGCTTATCAGTATGGTTTAATTTTTGCACCACTGCCTGATATGCGGTCATCCCGGCACAAAGCACAGCTACCGCTTCGTCATAAGAAACGCCATCAGGGATTTTTGCGGCTGCATTTGCATCAATGGCCGCAAACTGTGCAAATGCCCCTTTCCGGTTCAAATCGGTGTGGCATGCCACCCTGTCACCTGTTTTAAAACCAGACGTATCCGGGCCAACTTCAACAACTTCCCCCGCAAGATCGACACCGGTTATATGCGGATACACCCAGTTCGGATTGCCGGATTCAATCAATTGGTAGTCAACCGGGTTTAAAGCGGTGCTCATCACTTTCACAACAAGCTGTCCTTCACCTGCACGAGGATCCGGCACTTCTCCCCATGTGAGGTCGTCAATGCTTGCAGGTTTCCCGATAAGCCATCCTTTCAATTTCCGGTTCCTCCTTAATAAGCGCCTTCTGAATATGTCAATTCATAACTGTGGCTGTAAATTTCCACTAAGTTGCCGAACGGATCTTCGCAGTAAACCATCCGGTAAGGCTTTTTCCCCGGATAATATTCACGGATCGGCATCCGTTGTTTACCCCCGTGCGCTTTTATTTTTTCCACGAGGCCTTCTACATCCGGATCCTGGACGGCATAATGGAAAATGCCCGTTTTCCAGTACTCGAAGTTATTGTCAGGTGTTTCATTGTTTTTGAACTCAAACATTTCAACACCTGTTCCGTCGCCCATTGCCAAGTGTGCGATGCGGAACGACCCCCAGCCAGAGCCGAAAACATCTTTGCACATGATGCCAATGGCGCTGTCGTCTTCTTTAATTTCAGATGGTTCCATGATCACGTACCAGCCCATCACCTCGGTATAAAATTGAACGGCTTTGTCCAAATTAGGAACGGAAAGGCCGATATGTGAAAAAGATCGTGGATACGTCATTTTTTTATCACTCTTTTTTTGGTTACTATACTAGTATAGTATGCGACAATCCATTTTAAAAATGAGACGCATTTTTTCTTGATCCTGTTCTTGAACATTTACGCAGGCCCATTTTCATTCTTTTACCGGTTCCAATCCGTTTAGAAATGGCTCGGTCCATGTCCTCTCCCGCAGCCTATTCTGTGGACCCGAATTCGCCTTTCCCTCTTTTGGATTCAGCTAACCGTTTCCAGGGCGCGATCGTCATTTGGGCAATTCGTAACCTTTTTTCCACTTTGAACGGATTTCTCATCCTCAACCTATCTTGAACAGCTAGCCGGCAAATCTGCAAACGCTCCTGAAAACATCTGTAGGGACGTTTTTTGCCTGTTGGAAAGCAAGTTTGATCATGCAGTGCCACTTCACACGACAGATATGCTTGTCCCTCTATTCGTTTTCTTTATCCGGTGTTTTATCACTCAGCTCTTTGTCCGGCGTTTTTTCGTCCGGTTTGCCCCGATTGTTCCTGACTTCTTTTTTGCAGATTTCAAATGGCTCTGCCGTTTCATGGACCACGGATTCAATCGCTTTTATTTCTCCCGTGATGGCCCGGCTGATAGACTGCAGTTCCGGTTTGGGAAGCTGCCGTTTTAATATGTTGCGTTTGACGTTTAGCCTGTTTAAAAACGCGACATGCGGCTGAAACATTCGCTTTGAATACCACTCCCAGTAGGATAAAAGCACTACTGCCAGCATCCCGATTTGGGGCGAGAAAACTGGTTCATCGAGAAAGCCGGTCAGGACGATTACCGGCAGGCTGAGCAGAAAAATGTTCAAGTAACGATAATTTCTTTTTATGAAAAATAATCTGCCCAATTTGAACATCCCCATGACTAATACAGCAAGAAAAGCAATACCGCCAATTGCCCCGTATTCGACAAAAAAACCGATAAAAATATCATGGGCGTGGTAAATATTTTTATGGAACAGGCTGGCATATACTTTCCCGAAACCAAGTGGTGTTGTGCCAAACAAAAAGTGGGTTTCAAAAATTTTATAGGAATGATACCAGATCTTTTCCCTGCCCGTTAGAGAACCTTCAATGGAATGAACTCTCGGGATGACCGCCGCAAGCTTGCCTGCTCCGAGCGCCAGAAACAGAAGCCCGCCTCCAAAAATCCATTTATTCCATCTGAAAAAGAAAATAAAATAAATGCATATCATCGAAATAAAACCGGCCCGTGATCCAGTATCAAAGACGCCTTTACTAAGGAAAAAAAGCGGGATACATTTCCAAATCAAGTTTTTCCAGTCTTTCTTGCCCGCGTCTTTCAGCATCTCCGCAAACAGAAATGAAATCCCGATCAGTAGCAGAAACATCGTGAAATTCGGATTGTAAGTACTGCCGATTAATCTGTTGTAATGTTTAAAACCGAACAGCTCCGTGCCGGTCAGAAATGCCAGCACTGGGTCATCCGACAACATTTTTGGAAGCCAGCCAATGAAAATACCATAAAGGCCACAGCCGATCACAATCCAGCGGAAATGCTTGAATCTGCCCCTTGTTCCGCTGTCCATAATTTTAAGGAAAATTCCCCAGTAAAACAAAATCCTTAAGCTTTCAGCAAGAAGGAGCGGTTCTCCCATTTGCACAGCCGCTCCGGTGGTTGCTGCCAAAAGACAGAGAAAGAAAAAGGAGACAGGGGAAGATGAAAACAACCGTTTATTTTTGATATGCCTGTACAGTTCCGAAAGGCTGAATACAAGCATGATAAACAGACCAACAGGCGGGAGCGCAAAACACAATACTGCAGCCAGTTCAAATGCATGCTCTTTTATAAAGTGTATTAAACTGTTCATAGGATTCCTCGTTATTCGGATCTAATTGCTCAGGAACCACTATACCATGCACAGATTAAATTTCGTTGAAAAAATCTCACGAAAAGAAATTTTATTTTTCATTTATTTTGGTAATCCCGGTGGACCCAAATCCGCCTTCCCCTCTTTCGGATTCTGCTAACTGTTCCGTAACGCTTACGGTGACAGACATAACGGGTGCGATAATCATTTGGGCGATTCGCATCCCTTTTTCAACTTTGAATGGCGTCTTTCCAAAGTTGATTAAAATGACTTTAATTTCTCCTCTGTACCCCTCATCAATCGTACCCGGGCTGTTTAAAACGGTGACCCTGTGTTTTAAAGCGAGCCCGCTTCTCGGCCTGACCTGCGCCTCTGTTCTGCGCGGCAGCTCGATGGCAATGCCGGTACGGATCAGTTCCGCTTCCCCCGGCGCAATGTTTTTTTCTTCGATGGAATATAAATCCAGCCCTGCATCTCCAGGATTGGCCCTTTGCGGCAGTTGTGCATCAGGATGCAATAATTTTACTTTTAAGACATCATCCATTGAAATCGCTCCTCGTATAGTTCTTCCATGATTATATCAAACTAAAACAGGTTTTTACTTTTTTCCGGGGAATCCGGAAATTTTTTACCAGAAGGGGGACTATTCTTGGTTAAAATGACGAAAAAGATGCCAAAAATTCCGGCAGAGCCTGAAATGACAATCGCATCCGACCAAAAAGAATTTCAGCCGGGCGAGTCAGTGGACGAACATGCCAATTTGGAAGCTGCAAACGAAACTTTGAACCAGGAAGAAATCAGACAGCAGACGGAAAATTTATAATGCTTTTTTTAAAAAACAGAGCCCCCGGCATGCCGGAAGCTCTGTTTTTTGATTATAATGCTGCTTTTGCTTTGTTTGCCAGTTCGGCAAATGCTTGTGCATCGTTCACAGCGAGGTCGGCAAGCATTTTGCGGTTCACTTCAATGCCTGCCTGTTTCAAACCGTGCATCAAACGGCTGTAGGAAAGGCCATTGATTCTTGCCGCAGCGTTAATACGGGTAATCCACAGTTTGCGGAAATCGCGTTTTTTCTGGCGACGGTCGCGATACGCATACATGTAGGATTTCATCACTTGCTGATTGGCAACTTTAAATAATGTATGTTTTGAACCATAATAACCTTTGGCTAATTTCAGAACTTTTTTGCGTCGTCTGCGGGTAACTGTACCGCCTTTTACACGTGGCATAATCTTTTCCTCCTAATTGAAAGCTTTGTTTTCTTACAGATTGTCGAGCATTTGGCGGATGCGTTTCATGTCGCTTTCGGATACAAGCGTTGATTTACGCAGCTGGCGTTTTTGTTTTGTCACTTTATTTGCGAACAAATGGCTTCTGTAAGCGTGGGAACGTTTCAGGCTGCCGGAGCCGGTTTTCTTAAAACGCTTGGCAGAGCCGCGGTGTGTTTTCATTTTTGGCATGATTAGTCCTCCTTAAGTTGACGTTACTTCTTCTCTGTTTTTGGTGCGAGCACTAAGAACATGCTCCGTCCGTCCATTTTCGGTTTGGATTCGACCGTGGCGACTTCGGCACATGCTTCTGCAAACCGGTCGAGGACGCGCTGCCCGATATCTTTATGGGTAATGGCGCGGCCTTTAAAACGGATCGAGGCTTTTACCTTATCGCCTTTTTCCAAAAACTTAATGGCATTGCGGAGTTTTGTATTAAAGTCATGTTCTTCGATGGTCGGGCTCAAACGAACCTCTTTTACGTTAATGATTTTTTGCTTTTTCCGTGCTTCCCTGTCTTTTTTCTGCATCTCGAAACGGTATTTTCCGTAGTCCATGATGCGGGCAACAGGCGGTTTTGCGTTTGGCGCAACAAGTACAAGGTCAAGGTTGGCACGTGCCGCAATCTCCAATGCTTCGTTCCGGGATTTAACTCCCATCTGTTCGCCGTTTTGGCCGATTAAACGGACTTCGCGGGCACGAATGCCTTCGTTCACCATCATGTCTTTGCTAATAATGAGCCACCTCCAAGATAATTTCAAACAAACGTGTGAATATTTCGCTTGCGAAAAAGCCCTGAACGTACTGCACACGAAAAAAAGCGCAGGGAACACACCCGCGCTTATGATCACGATCATTGATAGATACCTGACAACTGCACCATTGCGTCAACAGGTGAGAAGCGGGCTGCTCCTTCTTTTCACAAACTTATATTCAATTTCACTCAATTATTGTATCACTTTACCGTATCCATGTCAATTTGCAAGAATCCCGGAAAATCTGTTTAACTTTTTTTGGCTCAACATGCGTTATTTTATCAAAACGGCAGAGAAATCGCAAGTGTTTTTTTGGTCTCCTCTCTGAAGTGCTTAATGAAAATGCTTGTCTTTGTTGAAACAAAAGCTTCTAAAAATAAAGCTTTTACATCAAGCCTGAGCATCTATTTACATGCTTTTTTCGGTAGGCAAGAGAGCGGCATTTTATATAAAATGAACGGAAATTGGATCAAATGTAAATCAATTTTTCATTTTCCCCTCCTAACCATGCCACCGGTTTCAATCCATTTTTCTGAATGATGGTTGTACCTTCCATTTATCTCCTTTTTTATCTACTTAATTTCACATACGTATGGTCAATCTCCACAACTTTTGGCAGTTTTCTCATTCTTCCGCTTCCCATATAAAACAGTGCCAGGACAAACAACCCTATTCCAAAAAAGCTCATGGTAAGCTGGACAGAAGTGATCTTGGCCATCACGCCGCCGATCAATGATCCTGCCGGCATCGCAAGCGATAGCAAACTCACGTTGATGGTATTGACCCGCCCTAACATTTGTTCATCAGGCAATTGCTGAAATATGGCAGAAAACAAAACATTGATGGCACCAATAGATAACTCGGAAATAAACATAAGCGTATAAACATACCATATCGAAACATTGCTCAATAAAATCATGAAAAGCCAGGACAACCCGGAGAGCAAAAAGCCTGCAGCCAATATTTTGCCAAACGGAAATATCCGGCTGATTTTATCCGCGCCTGCCGCTCCCGCCAAAGCCCCTAAACCCAAAGCCGCTGTCATGATGCCGTAGGATGAAGCGCCTTCGCCCGCAGTATTGGCGAAAGAAGGCAATACGACCATTACAATTGCGAAAAAAAAGTTTAAAAACAGCAAGGGGATTAATAATTGCAAGATGAAAGGCTGTTTGACAAACGATAGGCCTTCTTTAAAATCCCGTTTGTACGCCTGCCATTCTTCCCGTACGCTCCCGGTTTGCTTGCTTCTTTTTACCTGTACTTTTAAAAACAAAAACAGAATGGATGAGAGTATAAAAAGAAGCGAATTCATCCCGAGCACCATCGACATCGAGAAAGCGGCGAGGATAAACCCGGCAATCCCATTAAAGAAAAAATCCGAACCCTTATATGCAATGGACATGAGTGAATTGGCCTTGACGAGATCTTTCTTTTCCACGGCTTTCGGCAATAATACGCTTTCTAACGGGTAAGTCAGTTCCGATAAAAACGAAAGAACCGGGATGGAAAGCAACAGCAGCCAGACATTCATGATTCCATACTTGCTTAAAACAACAAGAAGAAGCAGTAAGCCGGCTTGTAAAACGCTTGCTGTAACCAGCAATTTTTTTGCATTTATTTTGTCAAGAACCGGGCCGTAAAATAAGCTCAGCACCTCTGTCATTGAAAATAAGAATCCGGCAAATCCGGTATAGACCGTCGAGTTCCCCCCTAATTTTAAAACCATCCACATCATGGCAATATAATAAACACTATCCCCAATATTGGTGAACAGCCTGCCAAAAAACAACGCATTAAAATGACGATTCCGAAATAAGTGCATTGGGCTCCGTCCCCTTCCCCTGTGCCAACCCATTTTTTCCTCTATTATATAATAAAAAGCACCCTGCAAACCTTTTTGTGGTCCTTTAGGGTGCGTGATTTCTTGTCTGTTTTACCGTTTTATTTCTTCTTTTATCTTGCTGAGGAATGTGTCCACCGGCACCGTTTCCGTTTGTTTCTCGCCGTATTTGCGAACATTGACCGCATTGTCTGTGGCTTCCTGGTCGCCGACAACGAGCGCGTACGGGATTTTTTGCACTTGGGCTTCACGGATCCGGTAGCCCAATTTTTCATCGCGGGCATCAAGTTCAGCGCGGACCCCTTCCGCCTTGAGCGCTTCTTGGACTTTCCGCGCATAGTCATAATGGGCATCCGGTGATACCGGGATCACTTGTACTTGAATCGGCGCAAGCCATGTCGGAAACGCCCCTTTGTATTCCTCGATTAAATAAGCGACAAACCGTTCCATTGTCGAGACAACGCCGCGATGGATGACAACCGGGCGGTGCGGCTTACCGTCTTCCCCGACATACGTCAGGTCAAACCGTTCCGGGAGCAGGAAGTCAAGCTGCACGGTTGACAATGTTTCGTCTTTGCCAAGCGCCGTGCGGACCTGGACGTCGAGCTTCGGGCCGTAAAATGCGGCTTCGCCTTCCGCTTCGTAATAGTCAAAACCAAAATCATCCATCGTTTCTTTCAGCATCGCCTGTGCCTTGTTCCACATTTCATCATCATCATAATACTTGTCCGTATTTTCCGGGTCACGGTACGACAGGCGGAACGAGTAGTCGGTAATGTTGAAATCTTTATATACCTCAAGAATCAGTTCGACCACGCGCTTGAATTCTTCTTTAATCTGGTCCGGACGCACGAAAATATGGGCATCATTCAATGTCATGCCGCGCACCCGTTGCAGGCCGGAGAGCGCACCTGACATTTCATAACGGTGCATGAGCCCGAGTTCGGCAATCCGGATCGGCAATTCGCGGTAGCTGTGGATCGTATTTTTATACACCATCATATGGTGCGGGCAGTTCATCGGACGCAACACGAGTTCTTCATTGTCCATTTTCATGACCGGGAACATATCTTCCTGGTAATGGTCCCAGTGGCCGCTCGTTTTATACAGGTCCACGCTGCCAAGCACCGGCGTATAGACGTGGTCATAGCCGAGTTTGACTTCCTTGTCGACAATATACCGTTCAATGGTGCGGCGGATCGTTGCGCCTTTTGGCAGCCAGAGCGGCAGGCCTTGTCCGACTTTTTGCGAGTTCGTGAAAAGTTCAAGTTCTTTCCCGATTTTCCTGTGGTCGCGTTCTTTTGCTTCTTCCAGGAATTTCAAATGGGCTTCGAGATCTTCTTTCTTGAAGAAGGCCGTCCCGTATATGCGCTGCATCATTTTGTTGTTGCTGTCGCCGCGCCAGTATGCACCGGCAATGTTTAATAACTTGAATTCCTTAATTTTTCCGGTTGATGGCACATGGACGCCGCGGCACAGGTCAACAAATTCGCCCTGTTCATAAACCGTGACCGTTTCGTCCGGAATCGCATCAATCAGTTCAAGCTTGTATTCATCATGTGCAAATATTTTTCTGGCTTCGTCACGGGATACGACTTTGCGGACAATTTCAAGATTTTCCGCAACAATTTTTTTCATTTCCTTTTCAATTTTCGGCAAGTCTTCCGGCGTGAGTGACACTTCAAGATCCATGTCGTAGTAAAATCCGTTTTCAATTGCAGGGCCGACACCAAACTTGACATTGCCGTACAGGCGGCGGACAGCCTGTGCCATCAAATGTGCCGTGCTGTGGCGCAAGATTCCGAGCGCATCTTCATGCTCAGGGGTGACGATTTCAATTGCGCCGTCTTCTTCAATCGGTGTGCGCAAATCGAGCAGTTTGCCGTTCAGTTTGCCGGCGAGCGCCTTTTTCCTGAGGCCCGGGCTGATCGATTGGGCAATCTCTTCCGTTGTTGTTCCAAATGGAAATTCCTTTAAAGCACCATCTGGAAAAGTGATTTTTACGATCTCTGCCATATGTCCCACTCCTTTAAAAATTAAGCTGTCACGCGGGCGGCCTGCACGAGGCTGCTTTTTGCAGGCATCCGTACGAGCACGTCCGCACGAAAACACAGCCAAAAAATAAAAAACCCGCCCCCGGCAAGGGACGAGTTTTGTACACGCGGTTCCACCCTCATTTCCGCACGTCTTTACGCGCGGCTTGAGTATGATAACGGAAATATCCGTCAGCCGCTACTGATTTTGTTCACGACTGAAGTTCGGAGGCGGTAAGCATCCTGTCCGTGCCGGAAAGCTTGCAGCCTGAGGCTTTCCTCTCTGAAAGGCGGTAACAGAATCCTGTTGTCCTCGTCATCACATTGACTTTTTCATTTCCAATTGATTATGTAAGTAATTATAGAAGTTTGCAATGAAAAAATCAAGGGATGGCGATTGATTTTGTTGCCGTGCTGCATTTGCCCCCGGTTCAAGCCCCCTTTTTATTCACTGGCGGCGAATTGATCGTGCATAAAATGCATCCGGCTTTTCACGGCCACCCGTTCTTCAAAAATATTGCATATCGTACGAATCAAAGCCTGGTCCGGCGTATCCGTATAAATTTCAATCCGGCTGGGCGCAATCGATAAAAGCGGTGCAATTGTGACTGAGTCAATATAGACAGGGTGGTTGGACAGAAGCCTGCGGTCAATCAATCCGTTCAGTTCTTCCCTCGTCATTTCCCGGAATTGGCCGTTGTAAAATTTCACCTGTTCCCCGAGGCAAAGCTTTATTTTTTCCCTTTTTGGTTCTTTTTGCTTTAAGTAATCCCTAAGGCTTTGCACAAAAATCTGGTATTCCTGTTCCATTTTGTATTCGTCAATCGCAATGCCGATGTATCGGTCAAGACAGTCAAAATAGCCTTTTAAGCGGAACGTCAGCACGGAAGCGAGCGGCAATGTGCACGATTCGCCAACCAGCGGTGCGACCGCTCCTTCAATAGCGGCGCGTTCGTCGATCTCACCCGCCAGATCCGTCAGCTCCGGCCGCTCTCCTTTCAGCATGCCGTCTACGATTTCGAGTATCCGGTTTTGCTCTTCTTCCGCCTGAAAAAAATAGGCTTGTTTCAGTTGGTTACAAATCCACTCGTTTCTTTTTTTCTTCATGATGAAATTTGCAACGGCTGCCTGCAGTTCCTGTTTATTGCCGGCCGCTTCCACAACATAATGTATTTTCCCATGCAGCACTGCTTCCCGGATTTTCACAGTGCGCCGTTTTTCCTTTGCAAAATATGCTTTTATCCATAATGCATCATCCTTGTCCCTGATCAGGAATTCCAATCCAAGCCCCCCCTGTACGGTAAAACATTCTCGTTTGCTTTACCTTATGTATATGAAGCGGCATCAGCAAATAGAAGACGGGAAAGCGTTACGAAATGAAAAAGGCGGGCCCCCTCATGCAAGGGTCAGGCCCGCTGGTTCGGCCCCTCCATCCGGACAGGGGCGCTTAAATATTTGATGCGCTCGAGAATGCGCGCTGCTTTCAATTCTTCCTTTTCCCCGCGCTGGGTATAAGTGAAATGGTACTCTAAATCCTCATAGCTGAAATTGGATGTAAAAAAAGTGGGAAGGTCTTCCTGCATCCTGTATTGGAGAATCGGGCCGAGCACTTCATCCCGCGTCCAGCTCGAGTTCGTTTCCGCACCGATATCATCCAACATCAATACGGGCACTTGCTTCACCGTATCCAGCTTTTCCCCGGTGGAGTGGTCGCCGATCGAGTCCTTCATTTCGCGGAAAAACTCAGGCACATACACGATTAAAGAAGAGACCTGTTTCCGGTCCGCCAGCTCGTTCGCAATTGCACCAAGCAAATACGATTTGCCGACGCCGAAATTGCCGTATAAATATAGTCCCTTCATTTTTTTGCCCGGCTCGTATTCACGGACAAAGCGATGCGCAAAATCGTATGCATCAAGACGCCCCATTTGTTCAAGGAAAAAATCACCAAAGGACGCCTCCAATATTTTTTTCGGCATGTGCATGCTTTGGATCAGCCTGCGCGTTTTATTGCGCTCATCCTCCAATATTTTCTTCTGGCACCTTTTATAGTGGATCTCAATATTGCCATGTTCAATAACGAGTTCCGGCACATACCCTTTCATCATATTCACGCATTCGCCAAGGCTTTTGCACCGGCTGCAATTTTTTTCCTGTGAAATGAATTCGTACAGTTTCATCCAGCTTTTTTCAATCATCGATTTTGTGACTTCACCGTGGTGTGCATCCAAAAAAGCGCGGATGTCGGGATGCGTGATGATTTCCTGCTTCATTTCTTCATAACGCTTGCGGAAACTAGGATTGGATGAAAGCCTTTTGAGTGTCTCATTTATGTTTTCCACCGCCTTCACCCTTTCTTGTATTGTTCACGTATTTTTTCAAGCCTTTTTCTTTTTTCTTCCATTGACTCGCCATCGGCTTGGACCGCGGTCGCAGTGGTTTTTTGGTCTTCTTTTTTAAACCAGTCCGGCAGCTTTTCAACCCGGACCGGCTTTCTCCGTCCGGTGCCGTTCTTCTCTTTATTGTTCAGCCATTGTTTGTACTGGCGGTCTTCTTTTTTGGCAAACGCCATCGCTTCCTTGGCGGTTTTCAGTTTTTTGCGCGCCCAATGGGAAGCCACTTTTTCTAAATAATTTTTCGACAGCTTCATATCGGTTTTAAATAAAACATATTGGATTAGTACATTTACAACCCCAAGGGGAAGCTGCTGGGCAAACATGACTTCTTCAATGGCGGCAAGATCTGCTTTCGCCGGTTCGCTGCCGCCCGAAAAATCGATCAGCATTTGTCTCGGAGAAGTCGTTTCCAGGTAGCGGAGGAATTTCTCCTCATCGTTTTCCGGCTCTTTTTGTTCTTTCGCATCCGCTTCTGGCTGGAAGCGGTCAACAAGGCGTGGCAGTTCGTCATGATGTTCAATCTGGTACCAGCTGCGCGCGATTTTCCGCAAATCCTCCACCCGGATTTCCAAGTCTGCCGTCAATGCCTGGAGCAAAATTTTCTTTATGTCCAGCTCATTTAAACCGTATAAAAATGAAAGCTTCACAATCGCTTCTCTGACTTCCGGCGTAATGGCACGCAGCGGAATCAGTTCATCACGTAAGTTTGCATATAAAAGGTCAAAATTAAAATGGGTGTTTTCGATTTTTATGACCGGGGCGGCGGTTTTTTCGATATAGCGGCGGTTTTCTTCCAGCCGGCTGAGTTGCTGCGCTTCCGCCTCATTCAGCACTTCGGGGCCGATTTTTGCGGCATACACATCCTGGAATGAGCGGGTGATGTCCCGGTACTCACCCGGTTCTACGGCGCGGTCGGAGAAGAAGTGTTTCAACCGCTGGAAATGTGTTCTGCCGAGCTGCCGGTACAGGAAAACATTTAACAAACCGTCGTTGAAAAACTGTTCCGGGGACAGGGGCGGCTGCAGTTCGTATATAAACATGCGGATGTCGTCCGTTTGTTTCATATATGTTTTCAAAAGCCCAATGCCTTCAAGCTTCAGCCGGGCTTCGTAAATTTCAGACAAATTCATGGATAAAAAGCTCATCAGATGGTAATGGTTCCAGTCTTCGGACCAGAGCCGGCCGACTTCCACTTCATTCCATAATGTCATATACAGGCTGTAACATTGCGGCCCGATTAACGGCTGGTACAGGAGCGAAATGACCTTTTGATCGTAGTCCTGAAGCAGGCCGTTTGACGATGCACGATAACGGTCAGCTGGCTGTATTTCATTCCAAATCGGTTTCATAAAAGGCACTCCGTTTAAGCATTCTTGTTGAGCAATTCTTTCAGTTCATCGAGAAAAACATTCAAGTCTTTAAATTGGCGGTAAACGGAAGCAAAGCGGACATAGGCCACTTCATCCACTTTCGACAGCCTGTCCATCACCATTTCCCCGATCAGGGTGGAACTGACTTCTGTATATCCTTGCCTGCGGATTTCTTTTTCGATCTCCATGGAGATTTTTTCAAGCTGGTCCAGCGACACAGGCCGTTTTTCACACGCTTTAATCAGCCCGCGCAAAATTTTCTCACGGTTAAATTCTTCGCGGTTGCCGTCTTTTTTCACGACAATGAGCGGGGTTTCTTCCACTTTTTCAAACGTGGTGAAGCGGTACGAGCAGTCTTCGCATTCACGCCTTCTGCGGATGGAACGGCCTTCGTCCACCGGCCTTGAATCGATCACACGCGTATTGTTGCTATGGCAAGACGGACATTTCATATGAACCCCCCGTTCTGATACATTCTTACTACCATCATATATAAAAGAAGGCGAATAGACAACAGAAAGGTTTATCCTATTCCCGAAAGAAATTTATACATGCAGAACATATTGGATGTATCTTCTGTTTGTATATCCGGAAAAGTCCTCACTTTTCATCTATCCATCAATAGAATAGAAAGGTTTACACTTCTATTTCGTCAGCGTCCCGCACAAGTCATCCTCCGGCGCGGCTCTGAAAACTGGTAACGAAAACGGAGCAGGCTGGTGCTGCTCCGTTCGGCTTAGGCAATATTGATTTTCCCGGTTTCTTCCATTTTTTCCGCGACGAGCTGTGCCAGTTGTACGACGCGGCAAGAATAGCCCCATTCATTATCGTACCAGGCCAACACCTTGACTTTGCTTCCATCCATGACCATCGTGGATAAGCCGTCGACAATGGCCGAGTACGGATTTGTCGTATAATCCGAAGAAACGAGCGGCACTTCTGTATAGTCCAAAATGCCTTGCAGCGAGCCTTTCGCCGCCGCCTTAAATGCATCATTCACTTCTTCTGCCGTCACTTCTTTTTTCAAATCGACGACAAGGTCCACTAGCGATACATCCGGGGTCGGAACACGCAGCGCCATGCCGTGCAGTTTCCCTTTCAGTTGCGGGAGGACAAGGCCTAACGCTTTTGCCGCCCCGGTTGTCGTCGGAATGATCGATTTGCCACAGGCCCGGGCACGCCTTAAATCTTTATGCGGATTGTCGATATTGTTCTGGTCATTCGTATAAGAATGGACTGTTGTCATCAGGCCGTTTACAATCCCGAATTGTTCATCAAGTACTTTCGCGACCGGTGCCAGGCAGTTTGTGGTGCAGGAAGCGTTCGAGATAATATGATGCCGCTCGATATCTAAAACGTTTTCATTTACCCCTAAAACAATCGTGACATCTTCATTCTTCCCGGGCGCTGTCAACAGTACTTTTTTCGCGCCTGCCTGAAGATGGAGCGCGGCTTTTTCCCTTGCATTGAATTTTCCGGTTGCTTCAATTACCACATCAATATCCATTTTTCCCCACGGCAGTTGGGCCGGATTGCGTTCCGCCAAAAGCCGGATGCGTTTGCCGTTCACAATGAGTGCTTCCTCTTCTTCCACTTCCACTTCTCCGGGAAATACGCCGTGGATGGAGTCATATTTAATCAAATGTGCCAGTGTTTCCGCCGGATAGCAGGCATTCACCGCCACAATATTTAAAGCGTTATCCATCATGGCTTTTCTGAAAACCATTCTGCCGATGCGGCCGAAACCATTAATCGCAATTTTTGTTTCCACAGTGCAGACAACTCCTTCGAATAATAAATGACATACTTTTAATCCATTATTCATCAATTAGTATATCATATTTTAAAAGTTATGTAGCGTTATTCCCCTATTTTTGCATAAAAAAAACCATGATGTACCCATCATGGAACGAGCTGCCAATCTGACACGATTTTTTCAAGCTGCTGTTTTGTTTCCTCCAGGCTGCCATTGTTGTCGAGCACCGCATCCGCCAGTGCCTTTTTTTCGCTCAGCGGCATTTGCGCCCGGATCCGCATCTGCGCTTCTTTTTCTGAAAGGCCGTTTCGGGTCATTAATCTCTTTAACTGCGTCTCTTCATCCACGTAAACGAGGATGGTGCGTTCAACCATATAGGTAAGCCGGCTTTCAAAAAGAAGCGGGATATCCAGAAAGACAGTTTTTTTCCCATTTTCAATTGCCCGGTCCTTTTCCCGCGTCATCCAGGCCCGGACTGCAGGGTGGACAATGCTGTTTAGTTTCATCCGGAGTGCTTCATCCGCAAAAATGAGTGCCCCGAGTTTTTTCCGGTCAAGCGTGAGATCTTGCAGCAAAATCCCTTCGCCGAACGCTTCAATGATTTGTTCATACGCAAGTTCGCCGGGTTCGACCACTTTTCTTGCGGCAATATCCGCATCGACAATCGTAAACCCTTTTGTTTTCAGCATATTGGACACCGTGCTTTTGCCGCTTGCAATCCCGCCTGTTAAGCCGATAATCTTTGCCATACTCCCACCTGCCTTGTTAAAACTTGCATATACCGATCAAAATGAGGAGAACACCTGGTATAAAGGAAATTTTCCGGATCCATTGCAGCCGGGAAAACAGCATGCCGAGCCGGATGCCGGAAGAGACAAGCAAAAAGCTCATGCCGGCAACAAGGAAACTGAGCAGAAACGGGGAGTAGCCCATGATGCCCGCACCGATCCCGGCACCGAATGCATCGAGCGAGAGCGCAATCCCAAGCATGACCGCTTCGATTCCCGTAATGGCCCCGGAACGGTCAAAATCCGCGCTCGTCGGTTTTTTCAAAATATGGATGACGACGCCCAATGAGCGGATTTCAAAGTTGAGCACGACCTTTTCCCCGGGTTCTTCTTTTTCGTCGTTTGACCGGAAAAACTGGACCATCACCCATGCCCCGATCAAAATTAAAATCACGCCGCCAATCCGGTTTGCCGTTTCCGGGCGAATCCAATGGAGTAGGCTCTTCCCGAACAGCACGGAAAGAAATAAAGACGCCCCCGAACAAACGGCGATGATGAGGAGGGACTTAAGCGGAATCTTCATCTTCCGCAGCCCGTATGTAAAACCTGTGCTGAAATTATCCATGCTGACCGCCAATGCCAATAGCAAAATCGAAAGCCGGAAACCCACGGCCATCGCCCCTTCCGTTTTGCATCGCTGCTATTAGTGTATGGAGGGGGCATGGCCAATGTTCAACCTGTTATCTGCGTTTCTTTTGGCAATTCGGGCAGTAATGGGTGCCGCGGCCTGCTGTAACCATCTTTTCAATCGGGGTGCCGCATTTCCGGCACGGCTCCCCTTTCCGGCCGTAAACATACAGCTCGAGCTGGAACATGCCCATCTGTCCTTGCGAATTTACATAGGAACGGACCGTGCTGCCGCCTTTTTCAACGGCTTCCTGCAACGTTTGAATGATCTCGCTGTGTAAAAGATGCACGTCTTTTTTTGTCAGTGACTTTGCTTTTCGCTCCGGATAGATGTGAGCACGGAACAAGGATTCGTCCACATAAATGTTCCCGAGCCCGGAAATGACCGTCTGATCGAGCAAACAGGATTTGACATTGCGTTCCGTTTTCTTTAGTTGGCCGTATAAATATTTTTCCGTAAACGTATCGGATAGCGGCTCAGGGCCGAGTTTTGAAAGCGGGAGAGAGGACAATTCCTCCCCCTTTAAAAACAAATGCATTGTCCCAAATTTGCGGACATCTTTGTACCTTAGTTCCTTTCCGGATTGAAAATGAAAAATCATATGCGTATGCTTTTCAACCGGTTCATTTTGGTCATAAACCCGGTATCGCCCTTCCATGCGCAAATGGGAGACAAGCGCGTAATGGTCCGTGTAAAAAATGAGAAATTTGCCGCGCCGCCCGAGCGAACGGATCGTTTCACCGGCCAGAGCATCGGCAAACGCCTCTGTGTGAAGCGGCTTTTTGACCATTTTTGGCAAAAGCACCGTTACGCTTTCAATCGTTTCGCCAGCAACGAGCTGTGCCAGCGTTCTTCGTATCGTTTCCACTTCCGGTAATTCCGGCATGCTTGATTCCTCTTTCCTTTCTTTGTTGCCTGCAGCTATTTTGCATCAAACCAGGTCGGCCCGTATGCGGAATCCACTTTCAGGGGAGCGGCGAGATCTACGGCATGCTCCATCACTTCCGGCACAATTTCTTTTAACACTTCAATCTCTTCTTCCGGCGCTTCGAAAATCAGCTCGTCATGGACCTGCAGCAGCAGCCGCGCCCGCAGTTTTTCTTTTTTCAGCCTTTTTGCCATATCGATCATCGCTTTTTTAATAATATCAGCTGCACTTCCCTGGATCGGTGTATTCATGGCCGTCCTTTCAGCAAAGCTGCGCAAGTTGAAATTCCGGCTTGTAATTTCCGGCAAGTAACGCCGCCGCTTTAAAAGGGTGGAGACATAGCCTTTTTGCTTGGCTTCCCTGACAATTTCATCCATATATTCCTTGACGCGCGGGTAGGACGCAAAATACCGTTTGATAAATTCGCCGGCTTCCTTGCGGGAAATGCCGAGATTTTGCGAAAGCCCGTAGTCGCTGATGCCATATACGATCCCGAAGTTGACCGCTTTTGCCTGGCGCCGCATCTCAGACGTTACTTCTTCCGCTTTCACATGGAAAACTTCCATCGCCGTTTTCGTATGGATATCCATGCCTTCGCGGAACGCTTCAATCAGCTTTTCATCGCCGGAAATATGGGCGAGCACCCGCAATTCCACCTGCGAGTAATCCGATGAAAAAATAAGCCAGCCTTCTTCCGACGGGACAAACGCTTGACGAATTTTCCGGCCTTCTTCCATGCGGATCGGGATATTTTGCAAATTCGGATCCGTCGAGCTGAGGCGGCCGGTCTGCGTCAATGCTTGGTTAAAACGCGTATGGACTTTGCCATCTTGGTGGACCACTTTTAAGAGCCCCTCAATATAGGTGGACTGGAGTTTCCCAAGCTGCCGGTAATGAAGGATTTCCCTGACGATTTCGTGGGCAGGCTCCAGTTTTTCGAGCACATCGGCAGACGTGGAGTATCCCGTTTTTGTTTTTTTAATGACAGGCAGCCCCATTTTTTCAAAAAGAATGACGCCAAGCTGCTTCGGCGAATTGATGTTGAATTCAGTGCCGGCCATGCTGTAAATCCGCTGCTCAATTTCATGAAGCCGGAGTTTAAATTCTTCGCCCATTTCTTTTAACCGGTCGGTATCGACTTTCACGCCGGTGTATTCCATATCCGCCAAAATAAGGGAAAGTGGGAGCTCGAGTTGTTCAAACAGTTCAAGCTGGCCGTTGTTTTTGAGCGCTTTTGTGCAAGGTTCGCAAAGGGCATCTATCGCTTCCGCTTTCCGGGAAATATGCTCGGCGTACCGTTTTTCCTCGGGCAGCTTCCGTTTCGCGCCTTTTCCGTAGACAGCCTCATCCGTTTCCACGTTCCCATAATCATGCGTTTTTGCCACCGAGGCAAAATCTTCGACCGTATCGGAAGGATTCAAGAGATAGGAAACGAGCAGCAAGTCAAAGTCGGTCCCACGCAGGTCTATGCCGTACCGTCTCAAAGCGACAATTGAACGCTTTGCATCGTAGACGTGTTTGATTTTGCTTTCATCTTCCACCCATTTTTTGAACGCTTCGGAAGAAAGTGCGTCTTCCGCCCGGAGGAAAAAGAGCCCTTTTTCGTTTTTTAAACCGAACCCGATGATCTCGCCAGTATGGTAATTTTCATCGAGAATCTCCACATAAAAAGAAGAAACATCGGCAAACAAGTTGTCCGTAATGTCTTCGGCAATGGAAAAAGAAATGGCTTCCAGTGCCGGTTTTTCTTCCGTCGGGGTGTCCCCGCCCATTTTTTCAAGCATTGATTTAAAGCCCAATTCCTGGTACAAATGCCGTAATTTTTCCGGGTCGGCGTGCTTGTATGCCGCCTGTTCAATGGAAATGGAAAGCGGAATGTCACGGTGAATGGTGGCGAGTTCTTTGCTCATCAGCGCCTGTTCTTTGTTCGCCTCCAATTTTTCCTGCAGTTTTTTCCCGGATACTTCCCCGATATGGTCAAGCAGCTCTTCCACCGTCGGGAACTGTTTTAACAGCTTAATGGCTGTTTTTTCCCCGATGCCCGGCACGCCGGGAATGTTATCGGATGAATCGCCCATCAGCCCTTTCATGTCGATGATCTGATGCGGCGTTAACCCGTATTTTTCCTCGACATGCGCCGGCGTGTAGGCTTCCATATCGGTGATCCCTTTACGCGTAATCATTACCGTTGTTTTCGGCGAAACAAGCTGCGTCATATCTTTGTCGCCGGAGATGACTTTCACAATAAACCCTTCTTCTTCCGCTTTTTTCGACAGGGTGCCGATGATGTCATCCGCTTCGTAATTTTCCAGTTCGTACCGTTCAATCCCGTGGGCATCGAGCAGTTCCCGAATCAGCGGGAACTGTTCGGACAGTTCCGGCGGGGTTTTTTGGCGCGTTCCTTTATATTCGCTGTATGTTTCGTGGCGGAAGGTCGTTTTGCCGGCATCAAACGCCACCAAAATATGCGTCGGCTTTTCCTCTTCCAATATTTTGGAAAGCATCATCGTAAAGCCGTAAACCGCATTCGTATGTATGCCTTTGTCATTGTTCAAAAGCGGCAAAGCAAAAAACGCCCTATAGGCAATGCTGTTTCCATCAATTAAAATCAATTTTTTCAAAACCAAAACCTCCCGGAAAAATGGAGAATATCCGTTCATATTCCTTTCCCCATTTTACCATGATTCGGCGCAAAGGAAAAATCGCGGCGCTTTTAAAAAAATAAATGAAATATTGCCGCTAAAAAAGGCGCGATCATCACCTTTTCCAGCAATTTTTAGAGGATCAGACGCGAAAAAAAGCCCCAAACCCTTCATGCGGATTTGGAGCAGGATTTTCTGTTTATGCGAGGGCATCCATGACTTTCCGGACGGAGGCGGCGGATTTGTCAAGCGCTGCTTTTTCTTCCGGTGTCAGATCGAGTTCGATGATTTTTTCAAGGCCGTTGCCGCCCAAAATGACCGGAATGCCGAGATAAATGCCGTTGTAGCCGTATTCGCCTTCGAGATAAGCAACGGCAGGCAGGATGCGGCGCTGATCTTTGGCAATGGCTTCCACCATTTCCGTTAATGCTGCTGCGGGCGCATAATAAGCACTGCCGTTACCAAGCAGGTTCACGATTTCCCCGCCGCCTTTTCTTGTCCGTTCCACAATTTTATCGAGGCGCTCTTTGGGAAGTAATGTTTCGAGCGGAATGCCGCCTGCGTAAGCGTAACGGACGAGCGGCACCATCTCATCGCCATGGCCGCCGAGCACAAAACCGGTAACGTCTTTGACGGAGACGTCCAGTTCCTCTGCGACGAAAGCGCGGAATCTTGCCGTGTCGAGCACACCCGACTGGCCGATTACGCGGTTTTTCGGAAAACCGGATGTTTGATAAACCGTGTAGGTCATTGCATCAACCGGGTTCGTCAGTACTATCAGCACGGCGTTTGGCGAGTATTTCACAATTTCCTTTGTCACGTTTTCCATGATCTTTTGGTTTGTCTGCACAAGGTCGTCCCGGCTCATCCCCGGTTTGCGCGCAACGCCCGCCGTGATGACGACAACATCGGAATCCTTTGTGTCTGCATAATCGGACGTGCCGGTGATCTTTGCATCAAACCCCTGTACCGGGGATGCTTCAAACATGTCCAAGGCTTTCCCTTTTACCGGGTTTTCCATTTGCGGGATGTCAACGAGCACCACATCCCCCAGTTCTTTTTGGGCAATCAGAAACGCCGTTGTCGCCCCTGTAAAACCGCCGCCAATGACCGATATTTTTTTCCTTTTCAGCATGACGAGCCCCCTTTGTTTAAATGTCAGCCGGCTGTAAAAAGGCAGCCGGCTTGCCGTAAATCATTTGTCCGTTATTTCCCCATGTTTTTAATCAGTTCATCGCCAAATTCAGAGCATTTGACTTCTCTTGCGCCATCCATCAGGCGGGCAAAGTCGTATGTGACCACTTTGGATGCGATCGTTTTTTCCATCGAACCGATAATCAATTTTGCCGCTTCATTCCAGCCCAAATGTTCAAGCATCAAAACACCCGACAAAATAACGGATGAAGGGTTCACTTTATCCAAGCCGGCATATTTCGGTGCCGTTCCGTGCGTCGCTTCGAAAATGGCATGGCCGGTTTCGTAGTTGATGTTCGCGCCAGGGGCAATCCCGATGCCGCCGACTTGTGCAGCGAGCGCATCCGAAATGTAGTCGCCGTTTAAGTTCATCGTTGCGACGACGTCAAATTCGCGCGGACGGGTCAAAATTTGTTGCAGGAAGATATCGGCAATCGCATCTTTGATAATGATCTTGCCGTTTGCTTCTGCTTCTTTCTGCGCCTGGTTGGCAGCATCCGCGCCTTTTTCTTCTTTAATGCGGTCGTATTCGGACCATGTGAAGACTTTATCGCCGAATTCCCTTTCCGCCAGTTCGTAACCCCAGTTTTTAAACGCGCCTTCCGTAAATTTCATGATATTGCCTTTATGTACCAGCGTAACGGATTTGCGCCCTTCTTTGATCGCATAGTTAATCGCAGCGCGCACCAGCCGTTCCGTTCCTTCTTTCGATACCGGTTTGATGCCGATACCGGAAGTTTCCGGGAAGCGGATTTTTTTCACGCCCATTTCATCTTGCAAAAACGAAATGACTTTTTTCACTTCCGGTGAACCTTCTTGATATTCAATGCCGGCATAAATGTCTTCCGTATTTTCGCGGAAAATGACCATATCGGTATCCTGCGGGCGTTTAACCGGGGAAGGGACACCATCAAAATAACGGACAGGGCGCAGGCAGACGAATAAGTCGAGTTCCTGGCGCAGCGCAACATTCAGCGAACGGATCCCGCCGCCGACCGGAGTGGTTAATGGCCCTTTAATGGCAATGAAATATTCGCGGATCGTGTCAAGCGTTTCCTGCGGCAGCCATTCCCCTGTTTTATTAAACGCTTTTTCGCCTGCATAGACTTCTTTCCAGACAATTTTCTTTTCGCCTTTATAGGCCTTCTCAACAGCCGCATCCAATACGCGCTGTGCAGCCGCCCAAATATCAGGGCCGGTGCCGTCCCCTTCGATAAATGGAATAATCGGGTGATTCGGTGTGTTTAATACGCCGTTTTCTACGGTGATCTTTTCTCCTTGTGCCATTTCAAAATCTCCTCCAGTCCCAATATCAGTTTATACTTGTTGTGTACACGGAATGAACCGGCCCCGTGCAAGGTCCTGAGCCGGTCCTTCCCCACCTGATGCACGCTTGCCCATCCCTAAATACTTCCAGGCACGGGCGGGCGTTTTAAGAAAATAACGGATACATTCAGCCGGGATGGTTCCCCGCCAAGGTCCCGTTACCGGTCTTCAAGCGGAACGTACTGGCGCATGCCCGGGCCAATATATTCCGCGCGTGGGCGGATAATCCGGTTGTTGGCGTATTGTTCCAAAATATGGGCGATCCATCCGGAAATGCGGCTGACGGCAAAAATCGGCGTAAACAGGTCATGATCAATGCCGAGGCAATGATAGACAGATGCAGAATAAAAGTCTACATTGGCAGGAATGCCTTTTTCGCTCGTGACAATTTGCTCAATTTTTACCGACATATCATAATATTTACGCTGTCCGGTCAGCTCTGTCAATTTTTCCGACATTTTTTTCAGGTGTTTTGCACGCGGATCGCCTTTTCTGTAAACGCGGTGGCCAAAACCCATAATTTTTTCTTTGTTGATGAATTTTTCATGCAGGTAATCTTCCACTTTATCGACCGAACCGATTTCCGTGAGCATTTTCATGACCTGCTCATTTGCGCCGCCGTGGAGCGGGCCTTTTAATGCACCGATTGCAGCGGTAACGCCGGAATAGATGTCGGAAAGCGTCGCAACACAAACGCGTGCAGTAAAAGTGGATGCGTTCAGTTCATGGTCCGCATGCAGTACAAGCGCTTTGTTAAAGGCTTCCACTTCAATCGGTTCCGGTTCCTTTTCTTTTAACATGTACAGGAAGTTTGCGGCAAAACCGAGATCTCTGCGCGGTGCGACAGGTTCTAGGCCTTTCCTGACCCTTGCGAAAGCGGCAACAATTGCCGGTATTTTTGCCTGCAGCCGGATGGCTTTGCGCAAGTTTGCTTCCCGGTCCATTGCATCTGCTTCATCATCGTAAAGCGCGAGTGCGGAAACAGCGGTACGGAGCGCGGCCATCGGGTGCACTTTCCCGATCGGGTAAGTTTTAAAGCTATCCAAAATTTCTTTCGGCAATTCCATATGATCCGCCAGTTCCTGCTTAAATGTTTCCAGTTCGGATTTTGTCGGCAGTTTTAAATGCCACAGCAGGTAGACGACTTCTTCAAAGCTGGCTTTTTCTGCTAAATCATCAATGCCGTAGCCGACATATGTAAGCGTGTCATCGATGATCGAGCTGATTGAAGTTTCACTTGCAACGACCCCCTCTAGACCTCTTGTTGCTGTCATGCTTATCTCTCCTTCTCCTTAAGGTTGTTTCCCCCATCTCAAACGTAGATAAGTTGATTTCGGGGTATATATTTTTCTGCGGAATAAATAACGGTTGCCGGCCGGCAATATGCAAGCGATCACATACTCTATTATAATATAATAATTATATTTGTCTATTTTTTGACGTACATGCGCCCGCTTACATAAATCATTATAAACAATTTTCAAACACATTGGTACAGAAAAAAGCCAAATTTCTTCTTTTAGTATAGCGCTTTCGCAGCCGTGCTGGCAATCATTTTGATTTTAGCATATGCCCTTCTGTAGCAGCAGGAGAAAAACCGTTGAAAAATCTTTCTTCCAACGGTTTTTACATGTTTAAGCAAATTCCACCCGGCTAAAAACTGTTTGTCACCCATTCGACGATTTTCATGGCCATCCAGGCAATGCCGGCGCCGATCAGCGGCCCGACCGCAACCCCTTTAAACAAAGAAACGGCGAGAATGGTGCCAAGCACGAGCGCCGTCGTAATTTGCGGATCGCTCGCAAGCAGGGTGATACCGTTTTTGGCCAGAAGCGCGACAATGATACCGGATGCAAGTGCAATCCATGCATACGGCGATTTGAGCGATTCATACAAATCTTTAAAGCCGATCTGTCCGGTTGCAATCGGCACAAGGACGGCGATCGTAATAATGGTGACGCCCCAGTTGATCCCTTTCGACTGGACGGTTGAAAAAATTTTCGCATCCAGCCCTGCCACTTTCAGGACAAGTAGCACGATAACAGAAATGATTAACGATTGGTTTTTTGCCGCAAATCCGATCGCTAAAAGCAGCAACAAAAATAAATACGGCTGGTACATAAGCATCCCTTCTTTCATGCTGAAAATCTTTTGGTGCCGGGTATTTTTTTCTGAATTTTTGGTGAAGATAGAAATAGAAAATCTATCAAAAAAAACGGCTTTTTCTTTGTTTTACGCCCCCCGCCGTGTAAAATAATAACATATTAACGAATACAGGAGGGTCAGACTTGAATTCTGTTTACATACACCGCGCGCTGCGGGGCCTTTTTGTTGCACTGTGCATCCTGGTTGGCTTTTTTGCGGTTTATCTGGCTGTAAAATACGCTTATCCGTTTATTATTGCGCTGTTGATCGCGCTTATGATCAACCCGCTCGTCAATTTTCTGGACAGAAAGGTAAGGCTTCCGCGGGCGCTTGCTGTTTTGATATCCCTGATTCTGATCATTGGCGTCTTTGTCGGCATCATTACGCTGCTTGTTGCCGAGATCGTAACGGGGGCGAATTACCTTGCTGACGTTTTGCCGGAGCATGTCCAGACGCTTGTCAATTATTCGGAATCGCTTGTCACCGCCCAAGTTTTACCGCTGTACGACCAGCTGGCGGGCCTCTTTAAAAATCTCGATGCAGGCCAGCAGGAAACGATCGTGCAAAACATTCAGGCGGCCGGGCAAAAGATCGCTTCTTCAGCAGGTGATTTCCTGTCCGGGCTGTTTAAAAAACTGCCGGGGCTTGTTTCCTGGATTCCAAATGCGGCAACCGTGCTGATTTTTGCCCTGCTTGCAACGTTTTTCATCAGCAAGGACTGGAACCAGTTGACAGGCAAAGGAAAGCTGTTACTGCCGAAAAAAGCAAGAAAAAGCGGGATCACCGTGTTTGCCGACCTCCGCAATGCGCTTTTCGGTTTTGTCCGTGCTGAATTGACACTGATTTCCATGACACTTGTCATTGTGCTGATCGGGCTTTTGATTTTACGCGTGGATTACGCGATTACAATCGCCCTTGTTTGCGGCATTGTCGATATTTTGCCGTATTTGGGAACGGGCGTTGTGTTTGTCCCCTGGATCATTTACGAATTCATTACCGGCAGCCTGCCGCTTGCGATCGGGCTTACCGTCCTTTACATTGTCGTGATCGTGCAAAGGCAGATTATGGAGCCGAAAATTTTATCGTCCAGCATCGGAATGAATCCACTCGCGACGCTTATCGCCCTGTTTATTGGCTTTAAAACAGTCGGGTTCCTTGGCTTGATTCTCGGGCCGATTACACTCGTGTTGCTGACCGCGCTGATCCGCGCCCATGTATTCCATGACATTTGGAACTATATTATGGGCAAAAAAACAATATAAAAAACGCGGAGGCCGGATGCCTCTGCGTTTTTTTTTGCTTATTTACAATACAGTCGCATGGCCGTTGTAAACCGAGCCGGTTGCTGCATCTACCGTAACTTCCTGCCCGTCTTTAAAAATGGAAACGGCTTTTTCAACACCGACAATGACCGGAATGCCGACATTGATGCCAACAACTGCAGCATGGCTTGTCAAGCCGCCTTCTTCCGTAATCAGCGCGGCACATTTTTCAATGGCCGGCATGATTTCTTTGTCGGTCGTTCTCGTGATGAGCACACAGCCTTCTGTTGCTTTTGCGTTTGCTTCTTCTGGGCTTTCAGCAACAACGACCGGACCAAATGCCGATTTTCTGCCGATTCCCTGGCCTTTTGCCAATATATCGCCGATCAGGTGCACTTTCATCAGGTTGGTTGTGCCTTTCCCACCAACAGGGACGCCGGCTGTGATAATCACAAGGTCGCCGTGATGGACGATATCGGATTTCAATGCTTCATCCACTGCGATTTCAAGCATTTCATCCGTATTGTTTGCCTTTGTGCCCAATTGCGGGTATACGCCGGACACAACGGTTAAGCCGCGCTGCACTTTCGGATCGCTCGTGACAGCAATAATCGGGGCTGCCGGGCGGTATTTGGAGATCATGCGCGCCGTATAGCCGCTTTCGGTTGGCGCAATAATGGCATTCACATCAAGATTTAAAGCCGTATGGGCAACGGACTGGCAAATGGCGTCTGTCATATTATGGTCCGTGCTCTTGCTGCGTTTGTTCAGAATATCGCGGTGGTTAATCGCTTTTTCCACATGGACCGCGATATTGTACATCGTCTTAACCGCTTCAGCAGGATATTTTCCGGCTGCTGTTTCGCCGGAAAGCATGATTGCATCCGTGCCGTCGAAAATGGCGTTGGCCACGTCGCTTGCTTCTGCGCGGGTCGGGCGCGGGTTGCGCTGCATCGAATCCAGCATTTGCGTTGCGGTAATGACCGGTTTGCCGAGCGTATTGCATTTTCTGATCAGCTCTTTTTGCACGAGCGGTACCGCTTCGGTCGGAATTTCAACGCCGAGGTCACCGCGGGCAACCATTAAGCCGTCCGATACAGCTAGGATTTCATCGATGTTGTCGACGCCTTCCTGGTTTTCAATTTTAGGGAAAATTTTCACATGTAAAGCATCGTGTTCTTCAAGGAGCTGGCGAATTTCCAAAACGTCAGACGGCCGGCGTACAAATGAAGCCGCAATGAAGTCAATGCCTTGTTCAAGCCCGAACAGGATATCGCTCACGTCTTTTTCGGTAATGCCCGGAAGGTTCACGGAGACACCCGGGACGTTGACACCCTTTTTGTTTTTCAAAACGCCGCGGTTCAGCACTTTTGTATGGATTTCACCGGCGTTTTTATCGATGGCCGTCACTTCTAGTTCAATCAAACCGTCGTCAAGCAGAATTTTAGAGCCAACGTGCACATCATCAATCAGCCCTTCATAGGTGACCGAAAATTTTTCCGTTGTCCCGAGCACTTCTGTCATTGAAATGACCGGCGTCATGCCTTCAACAAGCTCAAATCCGCCGTCTTTCATATCGTGGGTGCGGATTTCCGGTCCCTTTGTATCAAGCAGAAGCCCGATCGTTTTGTTTTGGTTTTTTGCAGCTTCGCGGATATTTTTAATCCGGGCAAGATGTTCCTCGTGGCTGCCGTGCGAGAAGTTCAGGCGGCAAACATCCATCCCGTTTGCCATTAATCTTTCAAGCATTTCCACACTTTCACTGGCAGGCCCGATAGTACATACAATTTTGGTTTTTTTCATTCTATTTCCTCCTAAACAACGTTAGATCGACAATTCTTTCGACAGCTTATACATGTTTTGATTAATGGCGTGCGGTTTCCCGAGAATCTCAAGGATGTCATGGTCAACCAGCTGGTTATTTTGAATACCGACAGCGCGGCCCCCTTTTCCTTCGAGCAGCAGTTCAACAGCCCTTGCGCCGAGGCGGCTTGCAAGCACGCGGTCAAATGCAGTCGGAGAACCGCCACGCTGGATATGGCCGAGAACGGAAACGCGGGTATCACCGATCGCACCAGTTTTTTTCAATTTTTCCGCAAACTCGTTACCACTCATCACGCCTTCCGCGACGATGATAATGCTGTGGCGTTTGCCACGTTTTTTCCCTTGTTCAAGGCGATCCACGACATCTTTCAAATCAAACTTTTCTTCCGGCACAATAATTGATTCAGCCCCGCCGGCAAGACCGGACCAAAGCGCGATATCCCCCGCATTTCTGCCCATGACTTCAATAATAAAGGTACGTTCGTGGGAAGAAGCGGTGTCGCGAATTTTGTCAATCGCATCCAGAACAGTGTTCAGCGCTGTATCAAAACCAATTGTAAAATCCGTACCTGGGATGTCGTTGTCGATTGTCCCCGGCACACCGATGCAGTTGAAACCTTGTTCTGTCAGTTTTTTCGCTCCCTGATAGGAACCGTCCCCGCCGATCACAACGAGGGCTTCAATGCCATGGTCTTTCAGCTGCCGGATCGCTTTTTGCTGCCCTTCCGGCGTTTTGAATTCTTCGCTTCTTGCCGACTGCAAAACCGTGCCGCCGCGTTGGAGAATATCACCGACAGATCCTGCTTCAAGCTTTTGGACGTTACCATGAATCAACCCGTTATAGCCCTGGTGAATACCGTAAACTTCCAGGCCGTGATAAATCCCTTTACGGGTAATCGCGCGGACTGCGGCATTCATCCCTGGTGCATCGCCGCCGCTTGTTAATACTCCAATTCGCTTCATATTATTCACCTCTGTATATGTAATTCTCTTGGCAGGCCGGTATTTCAATCAAGCAAAGTAATTATAGTATCGCCAAGTCTGCCTTCGAATATATCTAAAATACCACTTTAAAAGCATGTTCACAATCGATCATGAAAAAGTAAAAATTTTAAAAATGTGCGTTTATGAACAAACTGTGTCGGAATAGTATGAATACGTTACCAATTCTCCTGTCTTCCATGCCTGCCATGCAAACGGCGTTCTTTTTTCTTTTCCCGGTTTCCATGCCGGTAAACCAGGATCTGAATTTTCTTTTCAACCACTTAGAAGAAAGGGGATCCTATATAACTTGAACTAAACATTACTACTTGTTTATGTGCTGCCATCCTGATCGTCATTGATTTTGGTACGAAAAACTTAAGTTCATTTTATATAGTTAGAAAGCAGAACGCCAAAATTTTGGCCTGCATCCGTTACACCATGTAAAAAGCGAGGCAACCGGTGATGGGTGCCGGTTGCCTGGGTGCTTTTTTCGGCTATTGGCGGGCAAACTGTTCGAGCGTTGAAAACACGCCAATTTTACGGTATTTTTCGTACCTTTTTTCCACCAGTTCTTTAGGGGCATATGCCCGCAGCTCCTTTAATGATGCGGCAAGCACAGGGCGCATCAGCTCTGCCTGCGCTCTCGGATCTTTATGTGCGCCGCCTTTTACTTCCGGAATCAGTTCATCGATAATGCCCAGTTCTTTCAGCTCGGGCGCGGTCATCTTCATAGTGGCGACGGCTCGTTTTGCCTGCGACGCATCTTTCCATAAAAGCGCCGCGGCGGATTCCGGTGAAATGACCGAGAACCATGAATTTTCGAGGACATGGATATGGTCGCCGACGCCAATGCCGAGCGCCCCGCCACTGGCCCCTTCACCGATAATCAGGCAGATGATCGGAACGCTCAACCCGGACATTTCAAACAGATTGCGCGCGATCGATTCAGCGATGCCCCTTTCTTCCGCTGCTTTTCCCGGATACGCGCCTTTTGTGTCGATGAAGCTGATAATCGGGCGTTTAAATTTTTCCGCCTGCTTCATCAGCCGCATTGCTTTCCGGTAGCCTTCCGGGTGTGGCATGCCGAAATTGCGGCGGATGTTTTCTTTTGTGTCTTTCCCCTGCTGCTGGCCGATCACGGTGACAGGAAGACCCTCAAATTTTGCGATCCCGCCGACAACCGCCCCGTCGTCGCCGTATACACGGTCGCCGTGGAGCTCAAGAAAATCGGTAAAAAGATATTGAATATAGTCCAATGATGTCGGCCGTTCGGGAAAACGCGCAATCTGGATTCTGTCCCACGGATCCATATTTTCGTAAATTTCCTCTTCCAGCCGGGAAAGCCTTGCTTCCAGTTTTTCAATCTCGCTTGACAAATCGACATCCGACTGTTTTGTAAAATCCTTTAGCTCGGCAATTTTGCGTTTCAGCTCAATGACCGGTTTTTCAAATTCAAGTTCATTCACCATTGTAGTTCACCTGCGTTTGTTGGTTGATGGATGTCCAGAATGCCTGCCAATGTTTTTTTCAGGTCATGGCGTTTCACAACCGCATCGAGCTGGCCGTGTTCAAGAAGAAATTCTGCAGTCTGGAAATCTTCAGGAAGTTCTTCGCGGATCGTCATTTCAATGATGCGGCGGCCGGCAAAACCGATCAATGCGCCAGGCTCCGCAAGATTGATATCCCCGAGCGATGCAAAGCTTGCGGTCACGCCGCCTGTTGTCGGATGGGTCATCACGGTTACCGTTAACCCGCCGTGACGGCTGAACCTTTCGAGCGCTGCGCTCGTCTTCGCCATCTGCATTAAAGAATAGATCCCTTCCTGCATGCGGGCGCCCCCTGAGGCCGTGAAAATGATAAACGGCACATGGAGCCTGTCTGCTTCTTCGATGGCGCGCGTAATTTTTTCGCCGACAACCGAGCCCATGCTGCCCATCCGGAATTGTGCATCCATGACACTAAGCACGACCGGCCTTTCCTGAATGTTGCCCTTACCTGTCAGTACCGCTTCATTCAAGTTTGTTTTTTTGCGGTCTTTTTCCAGTTTTTCAAGGTAACCCGGAAACGCAAGCGGGTTTTTGGAAACAAGCCCGCGGTCGAACTCTTCAAACGTTCCTTCATCCAGCAGGCTTTCCACCCTTTCATAAGCGGTCATTTGATAATGGTAGCCGCAATGGAGGCAGACTTTTAAATTCTTCTGCAGTTCTTTTGTATACATAATTTTGCCGCACTTCGGGCATTTTGACATGATCCCTTCAGGAACTTCCTGCTTTGTATGGTCTGAAGGGATAGTCGCATATTTTCGCTTTTTCGGTTTAGAAAAAAAATCTTTCAGCAAATCTTACCCCTCCTGTATCTGGCACCGGAACCACCGGGCAAGCCGGCGGTTTTTCTGCCGAAGTACCGGCAAATGGCGTTTTCCCGTACCGGCAAAAAGGCGGCTTTTTTTCCGGCATCTGATGCTTATTTGCCAATTTCGGAAAGCTGTTTCGTTTTTTCGCGGATTTCTTCCGGGCTCACCTGGATGCGGGCGACACCGGTTTCCATCGCCGCTTTTGCAACAGCTGCCGCAACCGCCGGCGCAACACGCGGATCAAACGGGCGCGGAATGACATAATCCGCATTCAGTTCATGTTCATCAATTAAACCGGCGATCGCGTGGACAGCGGCTTGTTTCATCTTTTCATTAATATGCGTGGCGCGCACATCCAATGCCCCCCTGAAAATACCCGGGAAGGCGAGGACATTGTTGACCTGGTTTGGAAAATCAGAGCGGCCTGTGCCGATGACTTTCGCGCCGGCCGCTTTGGCATCTTGCGGCATGATTTCCGGATTCGGATTGGCCATCGCAAAAATAATCGGGTCTTTTTTCATCGACTGCACCATTTCTTTCGTCAGTGCCCCCTCTACAGAAACGCCGATAAAAACATCCGCATCTTTGATCACATCCGCCAGGCTACCTGCTGCTTTATCACGGTTTGTATATTTGGCCACTTCGAATTTCACCTTGTTCATTCCAAACGGGCGCCCTTCATAGATCGCCCCTTTAGAGTCGCACATAATAATATCGCGGACGCCAAAGTTGTAAAGCAGTTTGATAATCGCGATGCCGGCAGCGCCCGCGCCGCTTGCCACCACTTTAATTTCAGACATTTCTTTGCCAACGAGTTTTAAAGCGTTCACGAGCCCGGCAGCCGTTACAATCGCCGTCCCGTGCTGGTCATCGTGAAAAACAGGAATATTCATTTCCTTCTTCAATTTTTCTTCAATGACAAAGCAGTTCGGCGCGGCGATATCCTCCAGATTCACGCCGCCGAAAACCGGTTCCAGTCGTTTCACCGTCTCCACGATTTCATCAATATCTGTCGTATCGAGGCAAATGGGAAAGGCATCGACGCCGGCAAAGCTTTTGAACAAAATCGCCTTGCCTTCCATGACCGGGAGTGCGGCTTCAGGGCCGATATTTCCAAGCCCGAGAACGGCGGTGCCGTCCGTTACAACCGCGACCATATTGCCTTTCATCGTATATTCATAGACCGTTTCCGGTTTGTCGTAGATCATTTTGCAAGGCTCAGCCACACCGGGCGAATAGGCCAGGCTCAGATCCTTTGCATTTTTGACGGTGACTTTTGACTTGGATTCCAATTTCCCTTTGTGTTCGCGGTGCATATGTAACGCTTCTTCCCGCAATGACATGAACCTCACTCCCCCGTTTTCACTGCACGATATGCGGTTTCTTACTCACAAGCCTATTAAACAATATAACATATTTAATCTAGAGAGAAAAACTTATTTCAATATGACATTTCCTTCACCAAGCAGTTCCGTAAGCTTTCCGAGGCATGCTTCCTCCGCCCGGACCCGGTTTTTTTCCGGAAGCCGGATCGTTTTCCGTTCCGCTTCATAATGAAGAATGACCGGCGAGTCCCCCGGAAAAGCGTCAAGCACCTGCTTCACTTGAACAAGCAGCATGCGGTCCTTTCCAGCCGGAATCTTTAAATATAACGTGGCACCGGTCGGCATGCTGCGGAACGGGCTGGCATCTTCGAGCGCCCGGGCAATCACCTGCTTTTTGCCGTTCCTGTTTTCAACATTTCCTTCCACGACCACAATCAACCCTTTTTGGCATAACGGGCTGTATTTTTTAAAGACATCCGGAAAAACAACACATTCTATCTCATCCGTTTCGTCACTCATGCGCAAAAATGCCATCAGGCTGCCTTGTTTTGTGCGGATCGTTCTTGTGTCCGTAATGCAGGCGCCAAACCGGATTTTTCTCATGCCGGGTTGAAGCTTGCTTACTGCAAGCACGCCGGCTTCGTCCCAACCCGGGCGGTACTGCCCGGCCGGATGCCCGGATAGATAGAGCCCCAAATATTGCTTTTCAAAGGCAAGCTTATCCATCAGTGAAATCGGCTCGGTTTCCACATAATTTGGTTCAATGCTGAACGCTTCATCCTCAAAGAACAGATCCGCCTGCCCGTCATCCGGCTTCATAATCTCCGCGTGCTCAAGGGCGACATCAATGCTGGCAAGCAAAACTGCCCTGTCTTTTCCAAACTCATCCATCGCGCCTGAGAATGCAAACGCCTCTAAAATTTTCCGGTTCAGCCCTTTCACCCGCAGGACAAGATCAAACAGGCTTTTAAACGGGCGCCGTTTTCTTTCTTTAAGCAGTTCTTTGATGGAGGCGTATCCGATCCCTTTTATCGCGGCAAGGCTGTAGCGGATGGCGCCGTTTTCCACGGTAAACGGATAATGGCTGTGCTGCACGGAAGGCGGCAAGACCCGGATCCCCATCTGCTGCGCTTCGCGAATATACTGGGCAATTTTATCCTCGTTGCCGATCACGCTCGTCAAAAGGCTTGCCATAAAATAGAGCGGGTAATGGGCTTTTAAATAGGCGAGCCGGCAAGCGAGCATGCTGTAAGCGACGGCATGGCTGCGGTTAAAACCATAATTGGCGAAGCGGACGATAAAATCATAAATAGTATTCGCCGTTTTTCTCTCATATCCTTTTTTTTGCGCGCCATTTATAAAATGCAGCCGCTGTTCGTCCAGGATTTCCCTTTTCTTTTTGCTGACGGCACGGCGGAGCAAATCCGCCTCCCCGAGTGAAAAGCCCGCCATCTTTGAAGCGATCTGCATAATTTGTTCCTGGTAGACAATCACACCGTATGTTTTTTCCAAAATCGGCTGGAGGTCGGGATGCGGATATTCGACCGGTTTCAACCCGTGTTTCCGCTCAATATAGGCCGGGATGTTTTCCATCGGCCCGGGCCGGTACAGCGCATTGACCGCGACAATGTCTTCAAATTCAGTCGGTTTAAGCCGCTCGAGCACTTTCCGCATGCCGTCCGACTCGAACTGGAAGATCCCGGTCGTATTGCCCGAACTAAAAAGGCGGAATGTCTGTGGATCATCGAGCGGTACATCCTGGAGGCGGATTTTTCTCCCCGTCCCCTTTTCAATCCCCGTGAGGATATGCTCAAGGATGGTTAAATTCCGCAAGCCGAGAAAATCCATTTTCAAAAGCCCGATTTCTTCGAGATGGTTCATCGGATACTGGGTTAAAAAGATGCCGTCATGCCCTTCCTGCACCGGGATGATTCCCGTAAGCGGTTCCCCACTGATAATGACGCCGGCTGCATGGGTCGAAACATGGCGCGGCAATCCTTCCAAAAGCAGGGCCGTTTCAAAAAGCTTGCGGTGCTGATCCGATTGGCCGATCCATTCCCGAAAGGCGCTTGATGCTTCATACGCTTTTTTAAGCGTCATGCCAGGCTGTGACGGGATGAAGCGCGACAACTGTTCAAGTTCTTTTGCGCTGAGACCGAATATCCGGGCTACATCCCGGGCTGCGGCTTTCGCAGCAAATGTGCCGAATGTGATGATCTGCGCGACATGCTGTCTGCCGTATTTTTCCGCAACGTAGCGAATCATCTCGTCCCGCTTGTGATCCGGAAAATCGCTGTCAATATCCGGCATGGAAATGCGCTCCGAATTTAAAAACCGTTCAAACAAAAGCCCGTATTGCACCGGATCGACGTCGGTAATATAAAGCGCGTATGCGACAAGGGAGCCGGCAGCGGAACCGCGCCCCGGCCCGGTAAGAATCCCGTGCTCCCTCGCATATTTCATAAAATCCCAGACAATAAGGAAATAGTCGCTGAACTGCATTTCCTGAATGATTTTTAATTCATACTCCAGCCGGTCTGTATACCGTTCTTCCAGATTCGGAACGCGTGCTGCAAGGCCTTTTCGGCATACTTCTTCTAAGAAGGCATCCGCCGTCTGCCCGCCCGGAACCGGAAATGCCGGCAGCAGCCGCTGTCCCGTTTTGATTTCCACAGAGCAGGCATCTGCAATTTTTTCCGTATTGGCCAAAGCTTCCGGGAAATCGGCAAAAAGCTGTTCCATTTCCTCTTGCGGCTTAAAGTCGTGCGTGCCGCTTTCCGGGCGCGGCCGGTTTTCATCCGTCAGTTTCACCCCAGCTTTGATCGCGCGCAACACTTCATGAGAAAAAGCATCTTCCTTTTTTAAGTATTTCACATTTGCGGCCGCCACTTCTGGGATACCCAGTTTTTCCGAGAGCGCGTGCATATCGGGAAGCACTTTCTTAGCTTGCACTGTCCCGTTGTTTTCAAGTGCAAGATAAAAGCTCGGCCCGAAAATGTCCCGGTATAAAACTGCAACCTCTTCTGCACGCGCTTCATCTCCCCTAAGTAGCGCCTGTTCGATTTCCCCTTCAAGCCCCGGCGTAAAGGCGATCAGGCCGTCGCTGTAGGCGCGCAGCCATTTGATAAAAATGCCGGGTTCGGGTCTCGTCTGGATGGCACTTGAGATTTTCATCAAATGCCGGTAGCCGGTTTCGTTTTTGGCAAGCAACACAACCGGATAGGCTGTGTCAGGTTCAAACGAACTCATGATATCCGCTGTCATGCCGATAATGGGTTTAATGCCATTTTCGCGGCAAGCCTTGTAAAAAGGAAAGGCCCCGTACATCACATTGCGGTCCGTGATCGCAAGGGTGTCGTAATGAAGCGCTTTTGCGTACGCCGCCCATTCAGGGATGGAGATCGTACTTTCCAGCAGGCTGTAGGCCGTTTGGACCTGTAAATGGACAAAACGCATGGTAAACTGCCTCCTATTCGTACCTGTACATGATTCTTATTATACATGTTTTCAAGCGGGCAAAAAAGAAGATACGTTCGATTTCATACGGGCACGCATTGTCCCATATATTGTTTAGTAATGAAGAAAAGATGGGGATGGTTCGGTTGAGCGAAGGATTTTTTCCCGCATTTTTCAACAGTTATTTTATCGCGTTCGGCGTAATGTTCGGCGGCGCCTTGATCGGGGGGCTCGCTTCGTTCATTACCGGCGAGCCGCTTTTGACGGAAATTTCGAAGATTGCGCGCGACCTCCGCATCTGGGCGATCATTGCCGCCATCGGGGGGACGTTCGATACCGTTTACAGCTTTGAAAAAGGATTTTTGGAAAGCGAGACGATGGTATTGTTCAAGCAGCTGCTTTTAATTCTGTCGGCCATGGGCGGTGCCAAAACGGCCGCGCTTATTATTTCATGGATTACCCAGGAGAATGTGCTATGAGAATCCCGCCGCTTTACCGGAAACCGGGCTGGCAGCGGTTCATGGCCGGATTTATAGTGGGCGGTTGCATCAGCTGGCTTATTTTTCTGTATATGTTCGGTGTCATGCAGGAAAGGCAGGCGCAAATGATTGAACGCCAGGAAAAAACGATCCAGGATTTGCAACAGGAAAAGGCAATCTGGCAGGAAGACTATAAAAAGCTCAATCAAAAAAATGAAAAGCTCCTGACCATCCAGCGTATTGACGTGAAAATCAGCAACTATGAAAAATATGATATCCACGATTCACAAAGCATTTTTGAAGCAGAAGAGGATATTAAACATGACTTAAGCCCGCTGATCGCAAAAAATTTAAAAACCGCTTATTTGAACAAAGACTTGATTATCCGCATGCTCGAAAACAAAGTCATTAAAATCAACCACCGCCGCTATACCTTCGAAGTGCGAGACATTTTGTTTTACTCCGTTGTCCGCGTCCACCTGAATTTAAAGCTGGCAGACTGAAAGAAGGCAAATCCGCTTTCCCGCGGTTCTGCCTTCTTTTTTTTACCCTTCCTTGCAGAGCGCGATCAATTCCTTTTTTACCGCCTCTGTCGTTTCCCACGAATGCGCGGTGGCCCCGGCAGCAAGCGGATGTCCGCCGCCGCCGTATTTGCGGGCCAGCTCATTGATGGCAGGGCCTTTTGAACGGAAACGGAGGCGGATTTGGCCTTCTTCTTCGATAAAGAAGCACCAGGCTTTAAGCCCTTTAATATCGCCGAGCGTGGTGACAAGCTGGGAGGCTTCCCGCACCGTTACGCCGAATTTTTCAATCAGTTCTTTTTTCAGCACGACGATCGCCGCCCCGTGCTCAAGAATGTCCAGGTTCTGGTATATATACCCTTGGAGCCTCACGACTTCCGGTTCAACCTCGTACATCTTGTTAAAGAGCGCCGTCCGGTCGAAATTGTAATGGATCAGTTCACCGGCATAGTCAAATGTTTTTTCCGTCGCGCTCGGATACAAAAACCGGCCTGTATCCCCGACAATGCCGGCAAACAGCAGCCTTGCCGCATCATCTGTCATCCTGAGCCCCTCTTCTTTCCCGGATAAGTAAAACTCATAGATCATTTCGCTGACAGAGGACGCGTCTTCATCAACCCATTGAATATCCCCATAAGCATCATGGTTCGGGTGGTGGTCGATTTTGATCAGCCTTTCCCCGAGATGGAAGCGCTGGTCGCTGATCCGTTCGCGGTTGGCGGTATCACAAACGATGACAAGCGCCCCGCGGTACGTTTCATCCGGAATCCGGTCCATCCTGTTCAAATAGGCGAGGGCCGGTTCATCGTCGCCCGCGATGTAAATGTTTTTATCCGGAAAAGACGCCTTCAATATTTCCGCAAGTCCCCCCTGCGATCCATATGCATCCGGATCAGGCCGGACATGGCGGTGGATGATGATCGTGTCAAAAAGCTTGATCGTCTGTAAAATTTTTGTTTTCATCTTACTCCCCGTTTCTCTGGCAAGTTCTTTTTTCATTTTGTAAAATAGAAGAAAATACTGACAACCCAATTTGGAGGTGCACGATGCCGATCCTTGCCGTTTTGATTCTCGCATCCCTTTGCGTGTATGTATATTTTAAACTAAAATACATCCGCAGCCTTTTAGCGATGGAAAAAAAGGTGTTCTCTGCCAAAGCCAATATGGCGCTCGGTTCGTTTATTTTTTTGTTCGGCGTGAATGAATTGTTTCTGTTTCACACTGCCGTCACCTATGCCATCGCAGCCATTTTTATCGCGCTCGGGCTGTTCAATATCGCAGGTGGTTTCAAAAGACTGCAGTTTTACCGGCCCGAAATGCAGAAAGAAAGAAACGAATCGCGGCGCACACTGTAAAAAGGAGTGGGCACGTACCGTTATCTTTCAATCAGTTGGCACATCAGCAGGGCTTTACCGACAAGGCTGCCTTGGTTGAAGACTTCGACATCAATTTTGGCAAATTTCCGGCCGGAATCGAGAATTTTCGGTACAATCCGGATCATACTTTCGAGCTGGACCGGTTTGATAAAATAGACCGTTAAACTTTCGATGATCATTTCGCCTTTTTTTCTGGAGCGCAAAAAGCGGTTGGTCGTTTCGTGCACGAGTGTGGTGAACACACCGTATGAAATCGTCCCTAAAGGGTTGGTCATTTGCGGTGTCACTTCAAACTGGTAATCATCCGGGTCTTCCGTTTTAGCTGATGATGCATCGAGCTGGGTCGTGACGATATTGTCGATCGTTTCCCCGACTTGCGGCTGGCGCTGTGTCATTTGCAGCTCCTTTAAGACGTCCTGGCGGCTGACAATCCCCCTCAGCCGGTTAAAATCGTCGGTCACCGGCAAGATTTCGATCCCTTCCCAGACCATCATATGGGCAACAGATGTGACGCTTGTTTTTTCGCTGACCGTAATCGGATTTTTCGTCATCACTTTCTCGATGCTTAAGTGCGTGTCGGTTTCCATCACGTCTTTTGAAGTAATGATACCCGCCACCTTTAAATTGCGGTCGACAACAGGAAAGCGCGAGTGGCCTGTTTCCCGTTTTTTGCGGTACCAGTCCTGGACCATGTCCGTTGTATTCAAATAAGCCGTTTTTTCGATCGGTGTTAAAATATCTTCAACGAGAATAATTTCTTTTTTGATCAGCTGGTCATAGACAGCACGGTTAATCATCGTCGCAACGGTAAACGTGTCGTAGCTCGTCGAGATGATCGGCAGCGCTTTTTCATCCGCAATTTTTTTTACATAATCTTTCGTATCAAATCCGCCGGTGATCAAAACGGCAGCTCCTGACCTTAACGCCAGTTCATGCGCGTCCGTGCGGTTTCCGACAATGAGCAGGCTCCCCGGATCCGTATACTTCGACATCGCCTCAAGCTCCATGGCGCCGATCACGAATTTTGTAAGCGTTTTATGCAAGCCGGATTTTCCGCCCAGCACCTGGCCGTCGATAATATTGACGACTTCCGAAAAGGTCAGCTTTTCAATGTTCTCTTTTTTCTTCTGCTCAATCCGGATGGTGCCGACCCGTTCAATCGTGCTGACATACCCTTTTATTTCAGCATCTTTAATGGCGCGGTAGGCGGTCCCTTCACTGACATTCAGCGCTTTTGCAATCTGGCGGACGGATATTTTTTCCCCGACCGGCAGCTCATTGATATATTGTAAAATCTGTTCGTGCTTTGTCGCCATTTTTTCACCTTCTTTCCGTTTTTGTCCGCTTTCAAGGAATATGTATGGAGCAATCTGTATATTTCTATTATAGATGGAAAAAGGGGGAAAGGGCAATCAGGCACCTTTATCTTTCCATCATGGAAAAGGGGAAGTGCGGCCGGCACTTTTTCAGCACATGCCGGCTGCAAGCGAACCCCTGTATTTACCAATCTTGCGCGTCTATTACAATTCGATCGCATCTCCGGCTTTCATAATTTTACCGTTTACGCCGTCGAGCAAATCGATAAATTTCTGCGGATCCTGCTGAATGAGCGGGAACGTATTGTAATGGATCGGCACGACCGTTTTCGCCTGCAAAAATGTTGCCGCCACTGCTGCGTCTTCCGGTCCCATCGTGAAGTTGTCGCCGATCGGAAGAAATGCAAGATCAATCGGATGGCGTTCGCCGATTAATTTCATATCCGAGAACAGCCCGGTATCACCGGCGTGGTAGATCGTTTTCCCTTCCGCCATCAGCAAAACGCCCGTCGGCATCCCGAGGTAAACGATTTCTTTCTTTTCGTCATCCACAACCGCCGAGCCGTGGAACGCCTGGGTAAGCTTCACTTTCCCGAAATCAAACTGGTACGAGCCACCGATATGGAGCGGATGCGTATTCAACCCTTTCCAGGCAAAGTAATTTGCGATTTCATTATTGGCAATAATAAGCGCATTCTTTTTGCGGGCAAGCGTTTCTGTATCCCCGATATGATCGCCGTGCCCATGTGTGAGAATAATCACATCCGGGCTTTCTTCCTCCACTTTCAGGTCTGTCTGGCTGTTGCCGGTAATAAATGGATCAAAGAGTATCGTTTTGCCCTCCGTTTCCACTTTTACAATCGAATGGCCGTGAAAAGAAACTTTCATCAACATATCACTCCTTTTAAAAATTTGTACGGCTTTGGGCCACTTTCATTATATTATTTCTTTGTCCCGTAATCCTGCCTCGCGCTTCACCTGTAGCATCTTAACTTGTTTTTTGCTATGCTAGTAACGTCTGATAAGGAGATGAATGGAATGAATAAGCGTTTAGCAAGTGTGGCGGCGTGGCTGAAAGCGGAAAAGACCGATGCCGCTTTTATTACATCGCCCGACAATGTCTTTTATTTGAGCGGTTACCGCAGCGACCCACACGAAAGGCTGCTCGGCATTTGCGTATTCCAGGAAAAAGAGCCGTTTCTCGTCTGCCCGGCAATGGAGGCGTATGACGCGAAAAAAGCCGGCTGGGAATATGACATTCTCGGCATCCAGGATACGGATAACGCGTGGGATTTGGTTGCGGAAGAAATACGCGGGCGAATCGGTGATGTCCATACGTTAGCGATTGAAAAAGAGCATTTGAACGTGGAACGGTTCGAAGCGCTGAAAGAACGGTTTGGCGGCGCCCGCTTTACCGCTGCTGAAGAAAAACTGCGCATGATGCGCCTTATTAAAGATGAGCATGAACGGAAGATTTTAAGGGAAGCGGCTGCTTTTGCCGACCTGGCCGTTGAAACGGGCATCCGCGAAATTAAAGAAGGGAAAACCGAACTTGAAATCGTGGCAGCCATTGAATTTGCAATGAAAGAAAAAGGGATTTCAGAAATGAGCTTCGCCACCACCGTCCTCTCAGGTGCGAAGGCGGCTTCCCCGCACGGCGTCCCCGGCCTTGACAAGATCGAAAAAGGGAATTTTGTCCTATTTGACCTTGGCGTTGTGCATCAAGGCTACTGTTCCGATATTACAAGGACGGTCGCATTCGGGGGGCTTAACGAAGAGCAAACCCGGATTTACGAAACGGTATTAAAAGCGGAAGAAGCGGCCGTTGCGGCAGCAAAACCGGGGGTAAAGGCAAAAGAGCTCGACTTGATTGCACGCCGCATCATTGAAGACGCGGGATACGGCGAATATTTTACACACCGGCTCGGCCACGGCCTCGGGATCAGCATCCACGAATATCCTTCTGTCACCCATACGAATGAGCTGGTGCTTGAAGAAGGGATGGTCTTCACGATCGAACCGGGGATATACGTGCCAGGGGTTGCCGGCGTCCGGATTGAAGATGACGTCTGCATTACAAAAACGGGTGCCGAAGTGCTGACAAAGTACCCGAAAGCCTTGCAATATGTTTAAAAAAGAAGCACAAGCGGCTTTCATGCTGCTTGTGCTTCTTTTTTTGTTCCGGCAATTCTTGCAGCCGGCTTTTCAAAACTTATTTTAAAAGCGTTTTCACATCTGTATAGGAGAGCCCGAGTGAATCGGCCACCGCTTGATATGTCACATGTCCTGACAGCGTATTGACCCCTTTTAACAGCGCTTCATTTTCCAAAACCGCTTTCTCATACCCCTTATTGGCAATTTGCACCGCGTACGGCACCGTCACATTGGTAAGGGCAATCGTCGATGTGCGGGCAACCGCGCCCGGAATATTTGCGACTGCATAATGGACGACATCATGCTTGATATAAACCGGATCATCATGTGTCGTGGCACGGTCTGTCGTTTCAAAACTGCCACCCTGGTCAATCGCAATATCCACGACAACAGAGCCCGGCTGCATCGCTTTGATCATCTCTTCCGTTACCAGTTTTGGCGCTTTTGCACCCGGGATCAGAACGGATCCGATGACAAGGTCCGCATCACGCACTGCTTCCGCAATATTGTATGGATTCGACATCAAGGTTGTAATTTTGCTGCCGAAAATGTCATCAAGCTGGCGCAAGCGATCCGGATTCAATTCGACAACGGTCACATCCGCCCCAAGGCCGATCGCGACTTTTGCCGCATTCGTTCCGGCAACCCCGCCGCCGATAATCGTAATCTTGCCTCTTTTGACGCCCGGTACGCCGGAAAGCAGGATCCCTTTTCCACCGTTATTTTTTTCAAGAAACTGTGCGCCAATCTGCGGCGCCATTCTGCCCGCCACCTCGCTCATCGGCGTCAGAAGCGGCAGCGAACGGTTGGCAAGCTGCACGGTTTCATAAGCAATGCCGGTCACTTTCTTTTTCAGCAGTTCTTCCGTAAGCTTTGGTGCTGCAGCAAGATGCAAATATGTAAATAAAATCATGCCTTCACGGAAATAGCGGTACTCGCTTTCGATCGGCTCCTTCACTTTCATAACCATTTCAAAAGACCACGCCTCACGAGCGGTCTCAACGATCCGGGCACCGGCTTTTACATATTCTTCATCACTAAACCCCGATGCAAGGCCCGCATTCTTTTCAATAAAAACTTCATGCCCCGCTTTGGTCAGGGTCACAACGCCGGCCGGGGTCATGGCCACACGGCTTTCATTGTTTTTAATTTCTTTTGGTACGCCAATTCGCATAGAAAGTTCCTCCTCTTGTTCGTGTTTTGCAATCCGTTTTCTTATTATTGTAAGAAAACATATCAAACGGTTGAAAACTTTCTTAAACATCTTTAGTGTAGCAAAAATTCCCTCTTTTTCCTATGCTTTTTTTGCAAATTTCTTATTCGCGCCCGGGAACGGGATAGCGTTTTTATTTTTCCTGGCTTCCGCCCTTTTTGATTAAAAAATAGATCGCCAGGTTTTTTCATTTTTCGCACACAAACCCGGAAAATTCTAGTAAAATAGACATGAAAGGCAGGCAGTTTATAAAGGAGATGAAAGAAGATGGGCACACAATACCGGAATATTTTAGTAGCGGTAGATGGCTCCAAAGAAGCCGACTGGGCTTTTACGAAAGCGGTTGAAATCGCCAAACGGAATGGGGCCGAATTATCGGTTGTCCATGTGGTCGATAACCGAGCACTCGCCACTTTGACCCCGATTGATTCAACGCTCTATGAGCAAAACGAAAAATTTGGGGATGAACTGTTAAGCAATTATAAAGACCGCGCCGCAGAAAAAGGGATCAAAGTCCAGACGATCATCCAGCTCGGCTCTCCAAAACTTCAAATCACAAAAAATGTCGCGCCGAAAGTGCATGCGGATTTAATTGTGTGCGGCGCAACCGGTTTAAACGCGGTGGAAAGGCTCCTGATCGGAAGCGTTTCCGAACATATTGTCCGCACTTCCCCCTGCGATGTGCTTGTCGTGAGAACGCCTAAGGAAGAAGAAGGCAAAGGGGAAAATTAAGCAAAAACCAGCCTTTTACGGGCTGGTTTTTTAACGGCCGCTTTTTTCTGTTAAAAACCGGTATTGATAATATTTCTCCGCAATTTCACAAACCCTTTTAGAAAAATAGTAGTTTGTAAGAGCCCCGATGGCCATCCCGGCCCAGCTGTTTTCTCCCCGCTTTTTCGGCCGGAGCAGCGCCAGAAAAGCGAGTTTGCCGGCATGCCCGATTGCCCCCGGCCACAAATACCGGTGGAATAACTTATCGTTTCCCACATAGAAGCCGGTCTCGCGCGCTTCCAGTTCATCCATCAATTCTTCCCAGAGCGCATATTTCACCATGTCCGGGGCAGCGGCCATCAGCACCATTTTCAGCGCCGCCACGAGTTCGCCGGGCGTTTTTGTTTCAAATCCGTAAGCTGCACCGGTGAGCTGGACCGCCCGGAGATTCACAGCCAGCAGGAAAAACGGATCCGCCGCGGCAAAAACAGCTTTCCCCGTCCCGCTCAATGCTCCTTCGAAGAGTGAGAAACGGCGGTATTTTGCCTGCTGCCGCGCCGCAATAAACCCTGCCTGGTCGATGGTAAGCTTCCTCATATCGGGAATCGTTGCAACAGAACTGTCAAAAAGCCGCCCCGCAGCAAGTATTTTTTCGATTTCATGCCCGTAAGGCAGATTTTCATCGGCAAATGAACAGATTTGAAACAAAACAGCATCTATTTTTTCATGAATATTTTCGAGCGCCTCATCCGGAAAATGGGCAAAGAGCGCATCCAGTTTTTGCTTGCGCCCGTCCCCTTCTTTTCCGGCCGTTTTTAGCTTCTCCGCCCAGTCGTTGATTTCATCCAGTACAATTTTTTCCCTGCCTGTCCATTCCGCCATTTTCAATCCGCTCCCTAACGCTGTTTTACAGCCATTATATCATAAAGTTCATGGACGGCTGTTCGTTTATGCCATGCCAAAGTGACCCTGAAACAATTTATTCGGGCACGGGCAGCAGGAAAGCAAACTGTCGGCGCCAGCCGTTAAGATTCCGCGGTCATGAAGAGAGCCGGACAACATCGCGTGCGATCATCAGCTCTTCGTTTGTCGGGATAACGAGTACTTTTACAGGGGAATGCGGATAATTGATAAACGCTTCCGTCCCGCGGATCTGGTTCAAGGTCGGGTCCCAGTAAATGCCCATAAATTCCAGTCCCGTTAAAATTCTTGCGCGGATGGCATCGCTGTTTTCCCCGATGCCAGCCGTGAAAATAATCGCATCGACGCCGGCCATTTTCGCCGCATACGACCCGATGTATTTATGGATGCGGCTTGCAAAAATGTCAAGCGCCAGTTCAGCCCGCTTGTTCCGCTCGAGTTCCGCCGCCACCTGGATATCGCGCAAATCGCTGGAAATGCCCGAAATGCCGAGAAGCCCGGATTCTTTGTTTAACACTTCGAGCACTTCTTCTGCCGTTTTGCCTGTCTTCTCCATAATAAACGGGATCAGTGCGGGGTCGATATTGCCGGAGCGCGTGCCCATCGTCACGCCGGCCAATGGCGTAAAGCCCATGGACGTATCGATTGACCGGCCGCCCTGGATCGCCGCAATGCTTGCCCCGTTGCCCAAATGGCATGAAATCAGGCGCAGCTGTTCAATTGGCCTGCCGAGCAGCTCAGCGGCACGCATCGCCACATATTTATGGGAAGTGCCATGAAACCCGTATTTGCGGATCCGGTATTTTTCGTAGTATGCATAGGGGAGGCTGTATAAGAAAGCACTTTCCGGCATCGTTTGGTGGAAAGCGGTATCAAACACGGCCACTTGAACCACATCCGGCAGCACGGCACGGAACGCCCGGATCCCCGTTGCGTTCGCCCGGTTATGAAGCGGCGCGAGTTCCGCCAAATCTTCAATTTGCGCGAGCACCTGGTCATTGACGACAGCAGAATCATTGAAAATTTCGCCGCCGTGCACAACCCGGTGGCCCACGCCTTCTATTTCATCCAAAGACCGGATAATGCCGGTTTCCGTTAATTTTTTTAATAAAAACTGTACAGCAATTTCATGGTTCGGAATATCGGTAATTTCCTTCACCCTGTCCCCGTTTACCGTAATGGAAAACAAGGCATCGTTTAACCCGATCCGTTCAATCAGGCCTTTCGTTATAACGCTTTCATTCGGCATCTCAAATAATTGAAATTTTAAGGAGGAGCTCCCCGCATTAATTGCCATAATTTTTGCCATTGCTCGTCTTCCCTTCGCAAAATCAAATGAACCCTTTTATTTTTTTAAAATAGTGATCTCATTTTCTCATTTTGCCATTCTATCCGACTTTTTTCAACCGGTTTTTGGTTCCGTCTCCCGGGAACATATAAAATGATACCATAAAAAAACAAACAAATGGGGGCCGGAACGCAATTTCCTGCTTTCCAGCCCCCATTTTTCCCAATTCGTCAAATTTTGCCGCTTTGGATATTTTCTTTGCACCAGGCGTCAATCTTTGCCATCAGCTGCCTTAGCGCCCCCTCGTTAGACAGGGACGGGAGCGACGCCAGCAGCACTTGTTCCGGTGCTTTTACGCCTTCCGCTTTCTTGCGGATGACAAAAATGCTTTTGGCAGCCTGTTCGTTTTTGAAGATGGTCATCGGCAATTGCAAAATCGCCTGGATATCCGCTTCTTCTTTTAAAAACTGGCGAAGTTTCGGGGCTTCTTTTGTTTCAAATAATCCGTTTGGGATGAGAAAAAACAAAAATCCGCCCGGGCGTGCCGCTCTCAGGCTTTGCTCGATAAACAAATGATGGGCGTACGAATGCCCTTCATCTGCCTTCAGCTTGTAATCCGCGGCATCCGCATCATTCGGATAGTATCCAACCGGCAAATCGCAAACAACAACATCGACAGGGTCAATGAACAATTGGGACAGGGCATCCTGTGTAAACAGTTCGATTTCATGGTGCAGAAGGTTTGCCCCCGTGTATGCGAGCCGGATCAGCACATCATCGATATCCACGCCGTAAGCGGTGATGTTTTTCCCGCTAAGCTGGTTCAAAATGGTCGCAAGCAAATTGCCGGTGCCCACCGCAGGGTCCAAAATTGAAAACGCACTGGTATCTTCTGTAAACTTGCCGATAAAGTAGCTCATCAATAGACCGATCGAATCCGGTGTCATTTGATGGTTTGCCTGGACGTTTGCTTTCATCCCCTTCAGAATGGCGAGCTGGTAGGCTTTCCGGATCTGCTCGCGGGTAAAATCCTCGAGGCGGACCGTTCCGTATAGGTTTTCAAGGCGGTTTTCATCACGCGCACCGATCCCATTTTGGCGGATGCTTCCGCTGAATAAGTTTTCCCCGGTCATCGCCACAGCTTCCAGGTACGGGACAGAGAGGCGATTTTCCAAGATTTGCGCGGATTCGTTAAAAACGGTAAAAAGGGTTTCAACAGGAGAGGCCGACATTCATTCTCCTCCTTCATATTCTTCTTCCATATAAAATCCCCGATGGAGATCGGGGATTTTATCGCAGTATAGCAAGCGCTCTTCGCGTTTCCCGGCGCTATTCAATGCCTGTTTTACTCTGCATCTTTTGCGGCTTGCAATGCTTTTTCGTAGTCAGGATGGTTGGTGCCTTCGCTTACATATTCCACATATGTAACCGTATCATTGGAATCTACGACAAATACGGCGCGGGCAAGCAGGCGAAGTTCTTTCATCACAACCCCGTAAGCTTTGCCGAATGACAGGTCGCGGTGGTCGGACAACACTTTTACATGGTCAAGCCCGGATGCCGCACACCATCTTTTTTGCGCAAAAGGCAGGTCACAGGAAAAAGTATAAACGTTGACTTCTTTCCCGAGTTTTGCCGCTTCTTCGTTAAAACGGCGCGTCTGTGCATCACAAACACCGGTATCAATCGACGGGACAACGCTGAAGATGCGGACGCCGCCTTTTGTATCCGAAAATGTCACCTCATTCAAATCATTATCCAGAACCGTAAAGTCCGGTGCCTTATCGCCGACTTTCACTTCTGTCCCTTCCAATGTGACTGGATTACCTTTAAATGTAACCGAAGCCATGAGATACCCTCCTTATTTTTACCGGGGCTTTCAATCCCCCGTTTTTCAACTGTGCTCATACCCTATCATAATGGACAACGAAAAAAATTTCCAATTTAAAACCCGCGAATCATGCGGGTTGTTAAAAATCAAGATCCTGTTTTTGCTGGTTGGCCGGCTGTTGCCCGCCATTTTGGCCGCCTGCATTTTGGCCGTTTTGTTTCAGCATGCCCTGGATTTTTTCGACAACGCCCGGCGCGACATCCATAATTTTTTCAATCAAATGTGTGTTTTGGTCCAGGTGCAGCATTTTCACGCCTTGTGCGCCAACAACCAAAAAGGCAATCGGCATAATCGAGACACCGCCGCCGCTGCCGCCCCCGAAAGGCAGCTCTGCCGGACGGGATTCACCGCTGCCGCCGGATCCGGATGGCCCGTTAAATTGGCTTCCGCCTGCCGCAAACCCAAAACCGACTTTGGATACGGTTAAAATGACGCTTCCATCCGGCGTTTCCACCGGATCCCCGATAATCGTATTTACGTCAATCATTTCTTTTAAATTTTCCATTGCGGCCGTCATCAGGCCTTCAATCGGATGTGAACCCATTGTTGTTTCCTCCTGTCATTCGTTTCTGCCGGGATTTAAGCATGCCGGCCGTTTTCTGATTCGGAAACCGGTTTAAGCGCGATTTCCGCTTTTCCTCCCCGCCAGTATTTCAACACTTTAAATGCGGCCAGTATAGCTTTCCCAATCTGGATTTTCACCATACATTTTAACTGCGTTTCAGAAACCGGATTTTGGAAAAAGGGTATAACAGAGAGGACAGGATCCGTTTTTACCCGCAGATTTGTGGTTATGAGGCTTAGTATTCCCCCTTTTACCGCCCAAATACTTCCGGCGGCAATTCCCGTCCACGCGGCGTCATGCAGCCCGATTGCTGTATGCCATTCGAATTTTCTCAACTGGACACTGCGGATGAACTTGCCTACAATCGCCTTTAAACCGATGACGCGCTCCGCAATTTGTTTCACATCTTCAATCCGCTGTTCGAGCACATCCGGCGTAATGCTCCTTTCATACTCTGCATGTTTTGTCTCTTTTTCATATACGACGCCGGGTTTTTTCCTGTCCACTTTCACTGCCGGGATTTTCACGGTATAGCGGATGATGCCCCAAACCCTGATTTGAATAAAAATTTTATCATCATCCCGGCGGTGCCCGTATTCAATGAGGACGGACAGGGAAGAGAACCAAAGAACCGCAACGATTGCGGCAATGCCGAGAACCGCGGACAGCCACCATATCATTTCCATCATCAGCCTTTTTTGCCATCATTATCGCCAACAGGGCAAAAAAATAAACCTGCCTTTAAGCAGGTTCATAATAATGATAGACCGGTTCCTGGGAACGTTCATGAATGACGACCGTATCGGCAAACAAATCGTGCACCCCTTGTTTTTTCGGCGTAAATGCAACGATAATATAGATGGCCGAAATGGTGACACAAACATAACGGACGATCCATTCCCGGAATAAAACGGTGCTCCATTTCAGCGGACCGGGATGGTTCACCGGCACAACCCTGAGGCCAAATACCATTTTTCCAAGCGTCTGGCCGAAAAATTTCGTCATCAGGACAAAGTACCCGTAAAATACAACGGCCGATGCCACCGTAATCGGTGCATAAATTTTATCTTCTGTGAGAGACAAGCCGGAAAACCGGAAAATGGGATGGATAACCAGCCACTTCACACTTACTACAACAAGCAGATCAAGCAAATAGGCCCAAAACCGCATCCAGAACCCGGCATAACGGGCCCCGAATAACTCCTCGCGTTTTTGTTCCGTCCCGGGATTCACCGTTTCAGGCATTTGGTTTTCGTTTGAATTCATTCAAGCTCCCCCCTTACTCAGCCCCGGAATACAGGTACATCAGGCGCGGTGCGTTCGATTGCGACAATAAACGTGCAAGCCCCGAGGCTTCTGCTTCTTTGCCGAGCATTTTTTGCGCTGAGGCGGAAAACAGCGACCCAAACCCGCCACTTGATTCATATTCCACAACCTGTGCTTTTCCGAGATGAAGATCTTTTTTCATCGCCGCAATGGTGTCATCCAGGTAACCGTATTTGTCAATCAGATGCAAATCCAGCGCCTGCTTGCCGTCGTATACACGCCCGTCCGCAATTTTGCGCACCTGTTCTTTCGGAATGTGGCGCCCTTCAGAGATGACTTTGACAAAACCGTTATACGAATTGTTCACCATTTTCTGCAGCATTTCTTTTTCGCTCTTCGTCATGTCCCGGTAAGGGCTCATAATGTCTTTATACTCCCCGCTTTTGATGACAGGAAAATCAATGCCGTATTTTTTGGCAAGCTTCCCGTAATTCACGCTTTCCATGATCACCCCGAGCGATCCGGTCAATGTTTCCGGACTTGCGAATATTTTATTGGCCGGCGTTGAAATATAATAAGCGCCGGATGCGCAAGTCGGCCCCATGGACACATAAATTTTCTTCTTCGTATCTTTTTTAATTTCCATCAGATGGTGATGGATTTCTGCCGACTCGGCCACCCCGCCGCCCGGTGAATTAATATGTAAAATGATCCCTTTTACATCGCTGTCTTTTTTCGCCTGATCCAGTTCTTTCAAAAAACTTTGGTGGTTATATTCACCGGTGTCAAGCAGTGATGGTGTCGTGCCGGTATCCTGAATTGTCCCGTTCACATTCAGCACGACGATTTTCTTTGACTCATTCCCATCCTGCAATACATTTTCGGAAACATCCCCTTCCCCAGCTTCCACGGTCTCTTTAAAGATTTTGGAAAAGTTGGTTGATGCCGCCATGCTCGCCAAGTTCACAATAATGGAAACGACGAACAGCCCGCCTGCCAAAGCAAGCGCTCCCCATCTTTTTTTGTTCATGCCAACATTTCATCCTTCCACTTTTTTGGTTTTTCTTTTATTCTACTTGAAGATCCGGGACATTAAAACAAAAAGCCGGGCATTTTTTTAAAAAAATGCCCGGCTTTTTGTTTCTTATCTATTCCATTCCTGCTGCCTGAGCTCGACACGGCGAATTTTGCCGGAGGCCGTTTTTGGCAATTCCTTGATAAATTCAATTGCACGCGGATATTTGTACGGCGCGGTCAGTTGTTTGACGTGGTTTTGCAGTTCTTTTACAAGCCCCGGCAAATTCTCGCTGATGCCGTCTTTTAAAACGACAAAAGCTTTCACAATGCTGCCGCGAATTTCGTGCGGGCTTGCAACAACGGCACATTCTTTCACATACGGATGCTTGACAAGGGCATCTTCGACTTCAAACGGTCCGATCGTATAGCCGGAAGAAATAATGATATCATCCCGCCTGCCTTCAAACCAGAAATAACCGTCCTCGTCTTTTCTTGCCCTGTCCCCTGTAATGAAGTAATCGCCGCGGTACTGCTTGGCCGTGCGCTCTGGCTCTTTATAATAGCCTTTAAAAAGCGCAGGCGTGTCTCTATGGACGGCAATATCGCCGGTTTCACCCGGTTTGCACGGCTTCCCGTCATCATTTACGATTTCGACTTCATTCCCGGGAAACGGTTTGCCCATTGAACCCGGGCGCAACGGTGTATCAAGGGAATAACCGACGAGCAGCGTGCTTTCCGTCTGGCCGTAACCGTCGCGGATCGTGATGCCGAAATGGTTTTGGAAAACATCGATGACTTCGCGGTTCAGCGGTTCTCCGGCTGAGACCGCGCTCCTTAAGCTTTTCAGATGATACTGGGACAAATCATCGACTTTTGCCATTAAACGGTATTCAGTCGGTGTGCAGCAGAGCACATTGATTTCATATTTATCTAAAAGGGACAAATATTTTTCAGGGTCAAAACGGCCGTTGTAAACAAACCCGATTGCGCCTGAACCGAGAACGGAAAGGAACGGACTCCACACCCATTTTTGCCATCCCGGTGCGGCCGTCGCCCAAACACGGTCGCCTTCTTGAATGCCAAGCCAGTTCGGGGCAGCCGTGCGCAAATGGGCATATCCCCAGCTGTGCGTATGGATAACGCCTTTCGGATTGCCGGTTGTCCCGGAAGTATAGGACAAAATGGCGATATCATCTTTTGACGTTTTGAAGATTTCCAGTTCACAAGGGGCTGCTTTTTTCTTTTCATCCAGGAACGCCCATCCCTGTTCCGGTTCTCCAATCACGAATTTTTCCAAATTTTCAATACCGCGTACATCTCTAAACTGTGCAGTGCATGAATAATGGGCGACAACGCCTTTTACATCCCCTGCTTCGATCCGGTAGTCAAGGTCTTTTGTCCGCAGCATTTCTGATGCCGGCAAAAGAACGATGCCGCATTTCATTGCAGCGAGATATACTTCATATGCTTCTACAATACGCGGAACCATGACAAGTATGGTATCTCCCTTTTTCAGCCCGCTTTCCAAAAAGACATGGCCGGTCCGGTTTGCATTTTCAATTAATTCTTTATATGTGACTTCTCTGTGCATGCCTTCTTTGTCTTCCCAAATCAGCGCAACTTTGTGCGGGTCCCGGGCATATTTCTCAATTTCTTCGGCTATATTGTATGTTTGTGGCGCAATCAGGTCACTACGACGCAAGCGAATCGCCTCCAGAATTTTTTAGTACCTCATTATTATACCTGATATTAAAAAAATATGATACAAATTTACGCCAAAAACAAGTAGAAGCGGACCCGATTCAGGCCCGCTTCTTTATCCATTCTTCATTCAGTTATCGGGAAGTACCGCCTAATTGTTGTTCAGCCATCGAAACAAGGCGTTTCGTGATTTCGCCGCCGACAGACCCGTTTGCGCGGGAAGTCGTATCAGCACCAAGGTTTACGCCAAATTCCTGAGCGATTTCGTATTTCATTTGGTCCAGTGCTTGTTCAGCACCGCTTACAAGCAATTGGTTGCTGTTGTTGCTTTGTGCCATGTGTCTCACCTCCTTGTGAGTATAGATTGCGCATAAACACATGGCATCATGTTGTAAGTTTATTGGCGGTGCTGCCAGTTACTGGATTTTATAACAGCTCAGAAAAATCTTCTTCCTGCGCCGTGTCATTTGGTGTAATAAAGACGTCCTCCGTATTTTGCACTGCTTCTTCAATCAATGGTTCGAGTTCGAGGCTGCTTTCATAAAGACGCGCAAGCTCAAGTTTCGGCCGCGTTTTCGGCGAAGGTGGAGTGAAAATCGTGCAGCAATCTTCATACGGCAGGCTTGAGATGTCGTATGTGCCGATTTTTTGGGCAATATCAATAATATCGAGCTTATCCATCGAAACAAGCGGCCGCAACACCGGTGTCGTTGTGACGTCATTGATTGCAACCATGCTGTCGAGTGTCTGGCTGGCAACCTGGCCGAGGCTTTCGCCGGTTACAATCGCAAGCCCGTTATGGATTTTACGGAGCCGGTCGGTAATCTCAAGCATCACCCTTCTCTGCACGGTCATCGAATAGCCTTCCGGAACCCCTTTATGGATCGTTTCCTGAATTTTTGTAAAGGGGACAATATGCACTTTCATGGAGCCGCTGTAGGCGGATATTTTTTGCGCAAGGTCAAGCGCTTTTTGCTTTGCACGCGGGCTTGTAAACGGCGGGCTGTGGAAATGGACCGCTTCCACTTTCACGCCGCGTTTCATCGCGAGGTATCCTGCAACTGGGCTGTCAATACCACCCGAAAGCATGAGCATCGCTTTGCCGGATGCACCGACCGGAAGCCCGCCGGATCCTTTTATCACTTCAGTGGACAAATAAACGCCGTTTTTCCGGACATCCACAAGCAGCTCGATATCCGGCTGTTTTACATTGACTTGAATGCCGTCCAGTTGCTTTAAAATATAGCCGCCGACGAGATGGTTCAAATCATTCGAATCGTATTCAAATGTTTTATCGCCGCGGCGGGCCGACACTTTGAAGGTTTTGCCTTTCGCAAAGTTTTGCCGGACGAGTTCGAGCCCCGCCTGCTCGATGTCTTCGAGCTGTTTCCGGGTGCGGACGGCCGGACTGAATGACTGGATCCCGAAGATTGATTTTAAAATATCGATGACTTGCCCGCCGTCTGCGCCATGCAAGAGCACGTACATGCGGTCGTACAGCGCCTGGACTTCAATGCCGCCAAAAGGCCTGAGCGCTTTTTTGACATTGTCTTTTAAATGCCGGATAAAAAACTGGCGGTTATGCCCTTTTGTCGAAAGTTCCCCATAACGGATTAAAATGCGGTCATAGTTCATTGATTTCTCCCCAACACTTGTTGTAAATTTGTGATTGTTTGCCTTAATATGCGGATAAAACGTTCCGCTTCCTCCATTGTATTTTCATAAGAAAGGCTCACGCGCACCGCCCATTCGGCTTCGTCTTTGGAAACCCCCATGGCAAGGAGCGTGCGGCTCAGTTCCCGCGTTTTTGAAGAGCAGGCGCTTGTTGTGGAAATATAAATGCCTTCCTCTTCAAGCGCATGCACGAGCACTTCGCCGCGGATGCCGCGGACGGAAAAGTTCAGGATGTGCGGCGCTGAAACAGCCGGATTGGTATGGACTGTCACAGCAGGCATCTCCTGAAGCTTTTCGATCAGGGCATCCCGGATGCGGGACGTTCTTTCTGCCGCCCCGGCTTCAAATTTTTCATGGACCAGGCGGAGCGCTTTTCCGGCTGCAACGATTCCGCCTGTATTTTCGGTGCCGCTGCGCAAGCCCCTCTCCTGGTGCCCGCCGGTTAAAAGCGGTGACAGGCGGAGATTTGCCCGTTTATATAATATCCCGGTTCCCTTTAAGCCATGGCATTTATGCGCGGAAACCGTACAAAGATCGATGCCGGCATCATGCAGGGAAAGCGGAACTTTTCCGCAGCCCTGGACATCGTCTGTATGAAACAGGATTTTCGGGTAAGTTTTGAGAAGCTGCCCGATTTCTTCCACCGGCTGCACTGTTCCTACTTCGTTATTCACATGCATCACGGAAACAAGAATCGTTTCATCCGTGATGGCCTGTTTTAAATCGTCCAGCTTGATTCTTCCGCTCCTGTCAACCGGCAAATACGTGACGCGAAAGCCCCATTCTTCCAGCTGCCGGCATGTTTCAAAAACAGATGCATGTTCAACAGCCGTCGTAATGATATGGCGCCCCCTTGAACGGTACTCGAGGGCTGTCCCTTTAATCGCCAGATTATTGCCTTCCGTGCCGCCGGATGTGAAAAAAATTTCGTTCTCGTCTGCGCCGAGAAGACTCGCAATTTGCCGTCTTGCCTGCGTGAGAAGTTTCTCTGTACGCGCGCCGAGGCTATGCAGGGAAGAGGGATTTGCAAAATAGTTTTCCGATGTTTTCACAAAAGCATCCAGCACTTCCGGATAAGGCCTCGTTGTGGCACTGTTGTCAAAGTAAATCATTTGAACACCCTCTGTTGGCATAAAATTGGATCCAAACCTGCATCATTGCCTAATATACCATGCCGGATACCGAACCTACAACCGATATACTCCCGTTATGCGCCGCCCATCCCGGTCTCCGCGCCGCTTCTTTCGCGGCACTGGTCTTTAATCTCCAGGATGGGGCGGAAATGGCCCTGCGACCGTGCGTGTTGTACCCGTTCAGACAGAAAATGAGTTGCTTAAGGCTCAAAGGTCTTCACCCGTGCCTGTTTACCAGGTTAAAGAACCAGGCGCCAAAAAGCGAGTGCATCTGTTTGGCATCAGCCGCATGAAAGGCCTGCCTGCCGGCTGAAAGGCGCAGAAAAAAGCAAACGAAAAAAACGGGGAGCGCTCCGTATTTTTTCCGTTTGCTTCAAAGTAATTCTTCAGTTTCCAGCATTTTTTCAATTTTTTTCAATGCGCCGGGCTCCACCGCTTCCACTGTCGTTGCGGCTTCTTCAAGCGCCTTCTCATAATCATAGCGCCGGAAAGCCACTTCTGCGCGCTCTAGCCCGTCCGCCACTTTCTTATATTTAGCGCGGTAACGGTTGCCGTATTGAATCACTTTTTCAGCAAGCTGCACATTTTCCATTAAAGCTTTCGTGCTTTTTTCAAAGTTTCCGACTTCCTGTTCCGCCTCCAGCAGATGGCGGTTGACCTTCTCCATGTTTAGCGGCGTGGCATGGAGGCTTTCGGCAGTGTCACGAATCGCGTTCCAGGCCGCTTCGTACAGGGTACGGTACGAGTCCGGCAGCCCAGGAATATTGCTTCTTTCGACAAGGCGGCGCATATCCTGGATTGTCCGCTTCAATTCCGCGATCTTCGCGCGTGCTTCCATTTCTTCTTTCCGCAGGTTCTGCAAAAATTCGTTAAACGTCTTCTGGTCATCCCGCAGTTTTTCAATCTGCCCTTCCATTTCTTTGAGCTGTTCGCTTAACACGGAATAAATCGTTTTGTTTTCGGGAATTTTTACTTCAAGGACCGCCAAACGCGCGGCCAGTTTCTCCAATTGTTTATCGAGCTCAGCTGGAACGGCCATGTTTTCCTCATGCAGCTGGTATGTCTTTTGCACGGATTCTGTTTCTGTTTTGAGGCGCTTGTTTTCTTCCCGTACTTCATCCAGGATATCCTTCACTTCACGGAAATGCTTGAGCACATAGTTTTTCGCGTACGCTTCTTTTTCTAAAATATCGTAAATCGTTTCTATTCTTTCCTTGATTTCCCGGATGCCTTCCTCGACATCCGCTGTGTCAGCCTGTTCAAGTTGTTTCCGGTAAGCCGAAAGCTTCTCTGTAAGTTCCTTCATTTCTTCATCAAATTGCAGGTGATCGAGCGCAAAGCCTTGTGCAGCCATTTCTTTGTAGCCCTCTTTTAATTCTGCAAACTGCATCGGCAAAAGCGATTCCGTTTCCGCCAGCAAATCCGGAATTTTCCCGGCATCCTCCTGCAACATTTCTGTTTCGGCTTTCAGTTCATCGGCTAATTTCTTTGCCTCCAAATAGTTCCCGGCTTCCGTCAGTTCATGGTAACGGGCAAATTTCTCCGCCAGGCTGTCCACTCTCAAATCGAGGCTTTTAATGGCTTTTCCGTATGTATGGCGCCGTGTCAGAAGCTGTTTCTTCAAGTCTTTGAAGATTTTCCCGAGTTCTTCCACTTCTTTCCGGGATTCTTTCTCGGCATCCATCAGTTCATTGACGCCGTCCAGTATATCTTTTATTTTTTGTTCCGCATTTTGAAGAATCGCCTCTGCTCCCGCCTGTACTTCTTTCGCCTTTTTGAAACGGTATTTGTCAGTGTGCTCCTCGATTTCAAAGAGCTTATCTTCCACTGCCGGCAGTTCCTCGTTTAAAAGGTCCTCCCAGTCTTTGCGCCAGCCTTCAAATAAACTTTCCGCCTCCCCGCCCATATTGAGCCGTTTGACTTTTCCCAGCTCTTCAGTGACAGGCCGGTTCATGATTTCAATTTTCCATGCTTCAAGCTTGTCAATCTCTTTGTAAAACTGCCTCCTGATAAAAAAACCGCAAGTCAATAAAACGAGCAACAAAAGAATAGCGCCAATGATGCCATACATCATAAACTTGAAAGCCTCCCGTTCGTCCACAAATCAAGCCTTAATATCCGCTCATTATGTATGTATGAATACCGGAACAATCCTTCCCGATACCCACAGGCATGTATGTTTATTTTTATTCTATGATACCATGTAATGACAATATTTGACTATGAAATTCGAGATTTTTCGATTCATTTTGGGGAAGGTTTTTTCCGTACCCACAATAAAAAAAGCCGGCGCTTATTTTTTGCACGTCGGCGGGCTTTTTCGGAAAGCTGCCGGCATTTTAAAAACAGCCAGCCCGCTCCGGCCATTAAAAAGCGGTTTCAAGCAGCAGCGGTTCCGGCTGCGCCCCCGCGTTTTGCCGGATGCTGTCCAGCCATTCGGCAACCGATTTGCCGTATTTTTCGGCAAAATACGGCTCTTCCGGCTGCATGCCCCATACTTCGCGGATATACTGGCTGTTTAAATACGGCATCGACAGCATGCTTTTCAGCTGGATCATGAGAAAGTTCAGTTTGCCCGCCTGGATTCCGGGACCGCACCAAGCTTTGACGAGCTTTTTTAATAAATAACGCTCTTTCATGAAGTAAGTGGACAAAATTTCGCGGACAATTTGCGAATCAATGGTGACTTCCCGCCATACAAATCTGGACAGCAGGTGGTTTTCGCTTTGAAAGTGCAGGATGCGGAAGGCCGCCCGTTTTAATCCATCCTCCGAAAGATTTTGCACTTCTTCTTCAAGGCAGGCAATATACGGTTCAAAAAAGCGGATAAAACACGCTTCCAATAGCCCCTGTTTGCCGTTAAAGTAATAGGAAATATTGGCCGAATTGACTTTTGCGGAAGCCGCAATCGCCCTGATTGTTGTTCCTTTATAGCCCTTCGTATGAAATAAAGCAATCGCCGTATTAAATATTTTTTCTTTTGTTTCACTGCTGTTTCCGTCCATTTGTTCCACCCTTTCCTCTTTTTTGCTTGCCGGGCTTCCCCTTTTGTGTTAAAAATATTCTATTCCGTACTATTCCATATGCCGGGCCGGGGTTCCTTTAAAAACTTTCCGACAAAATCCCGCCCCGTTTTTAAAAAATTTGCTGATGTAAGGATGATGGCGATGTTTCATGCAGAAAATCCCCAGGGAACGAAGAAAGAAAAGTATGATCTTGTCGTAAAACAGCTGATCGCGCTCACGGAAGACGAACCGGATAAAATTGCCAATTTAAGCAATGCTGCAGCGCTGTTAAACCAGTTTCTTGACCGGGTAAACTGGGTCGGGTTTTATTTCGCAAGCGGGGATGAACTCGTCCTCGGCCCGTTCCAAGGTTTGCCAGCTTGTGTGCGGCTTCCGTATGGGAAAGGGGTGTGCGGGACAGCCTGGAAAGAAAAACGGGTGCTCCGGGTCGCCGATGTCCAGCAGTTTTCGGGCCATATTGCCTGTGACGCCGCTTCCCAATCCGAAATTGTCGTCCCGCTGATGAAAAACGGTGAAGTGATCGGCGTTTTGGATATCGACAGCCCGGAAAAAAATCGATTTGATGCAGAAGATGAAGCGGGACTGGCAGCTTTTGCCGCAGCGCTGGAAAAAGTGCTGTAAGGCCGGTTTCGCAGGTTGATAAATAAGGAGATAAAAGCATGCCGAGTCCCAAAGGCCGGACGAACTTGGTAGGCAGCAAGGATTAAGCGGCCTGAAGCAGATATTAAAACCATAACCGAATGGATAAAAAATGCCCCCCTTGCCGGATCCGGCAAGGGGGGTTTTAAAGGCGGCTGACAAAAGAAATCAGCTGCAGTGCGCCCTAATTGGTTTTCATTTCCATATCGCTGATGACAACCTGGTTTTTCCCGAGGCTTTTCGCATGGTACAATCCGGCGTCCGCCCTGTTAAAGAGGGACTCCACCGTTTCATTCATCTCTTTATTCCAGTACGACACCCCGCAGGAAATGGTAACCGGAGGATTTGTATTTTTCCGAACAGCCGCAAGCACCCTTTTGGCGACCTGCACCCCTGTTTGAAGCGGCACGCCGGGAAGATAAATCGCCATTTCCTCTCCGCCCCATCTTGCTCCGATATCGGTTGAACGAATGTTTTCTTTGATCAGCTTTGCAACCTGGATCAAAATTTCATCCCCGGTTTGATGGCCGTATGTATCATTGACTTTTTTAAAGTCATCAATATCGAGCAAAATCAGCGTGCCCTGCTCATCTTCACCGATAGAAGTTTCCATCCGGCTGTTCAAGTAATTTTTGGCAAACAGCTGGGTGAGATGATCGGTAATCACCATTTTTTCAAGCCGCTCGCGAAGCATGGAGTTGGTTAAGGCCATGCCCGACTGATAAATAAGCGACTGAAAAAGTTTGAACCTGTCGAAAGAAAAATGGTAAGGCGCTTCATGAAGAACAAGGCAAAACCCCTTTAAATCATCTTCCTGGATAATCGGGACAGCCATCAGCGAAGAAAAACGATAGTTCCTGCCGGGAAAGCGCCGGTTTAAATTGCTGATAAACAGGGATTCTTTCGTTTCGGCAAAAGAACGGTTTGCAAATTCAAGATAACGGGCGCCTTCCTTTTCTTCAAAAATGGGGCTGCTGCCTTCAAGCAGGTCAATTTTCCCATTCTCCATCATCACGAACCCGATTGCCTGGGTATCAAATGAACTGGAGATCTGTTTCATTAAAAAATCGATGGTTTCTTTTAAATTCGCGCTTTTATTTAACTGGCGGGAAACCGAATTGATCAGGCGGAGTTCTTCAATGGACTGCATCGACTGCTGGTACAGCTTGGCATTTTCAAGCGCACTTCCCGCCGTATTGGCCAGCAGGCTGATAAATTCCAAATCGCTGCGGTTAAATTCATAGTTGGCAAAAGTGATGACCTGCAGCACGCCATACACGCCCTGCTTTCCCCTTAGTGGCGCATAAAGCATCGTTTCGTTTGTCTGCCATACCGTGGCAAGGTGGACCTGGCCGTTTACATATGATTCGAGCGCCATTTCGTCGACCGCATCATATTGCAGCGACTTGATCGGCAAATCAAGATTGTGGTGGTAATCGTCCGACAGCATTAAGGTGTAGTCAAAAACCGGGTACAGCCTTTTCAGCGTGTAAATGATTTCTGCAAGGATCGTATCCGTATCCATGGAAGAATGGAATTTTCCCGTCACTTGGAATAATTCGATGTAACGCTTTCTGTCGGCTTCGACAACAGACAACTCATACTTCAGCTGCAGGAAGTTCCGGCTTTCCCTGACAAACGCCTGCAAATCCGCGTCAGACAGCTCCCCGAACAGCCTGTTTGGAATGGAAAGAAGCAGGCAGCCGTCCTCCATGTTTTTTTCCGGAATAAAAAAGGCAATGTTAAACTGTTTTAAATAAGGATCCTTTTTCAGTTTCCCATTTGTGACAACCTGGGAGGCTGTTTTTAAAGCTTTGATTTTTCCGGAGGGCACGACGAGTTCGACGTCATGCCGGAAAGGATTATAAAAGCTGCATATTTTGTAGAACTTCGTGTTTTCGCTGTCCGGCTTATAATATACGATATGATCGGCGCTGAGCACATCCGCCACGACCGCCACCCAGTCATCCAGGCTGCTTGCTGCCTCAAGATTCATTAAATCCAGTAAACGGGACTTATAATATAGGATTAAATGATTTTCTTTCTTTTTTTCCATTTCCTAATCACCCTGACCCTGTTTCCGTATAAAAGCGAAAAAAAGCACTAAAAAGTGTGAACCTTGAAAATGAAGAATTTTAAAACAAAAAACCGCACGGGAGACGTAAAAATGTAAAAACCGGTCAAATTAATACCATTATAATGCAAAAGTACTATAAATGTACAGCCCGCCTGACCGATATACAGTATGTGTTGTATCTTAAGTCCTGTTATGAACCCGGCAAAACCGGTATGTAAAATTTTTTTGGCATGGCATCCCGATTTGCATTTGTTGTTGACTTTTTTTCTCTGAAAACATATAATCAACGTTGTGTAAAATAATGCAGCCTTATTGGACGGCTTTGTGTTTGTATTTTGTTCCTTGCCTGAATGCAAGGTGTATCGTGTAACCCTCTGCTGCTGGGGCGATGGTACATGAAAACAAAATACGCATGAAGAAGTGTCCATGATATCTGTTTTTATTTTACAACAAAATAAAAACAAAGGAGGAGTCTTTCATGGCTCGTTATACAGGTCCAAGCTGGAAATTGTCCCGCCGTCTCGGGATTTCTTTAAGCGGTACCGGAAAAGAATTGGAGAAGCGCCCTTATGCACCCGGGCAGCACGGCCCGAATCAGCGCAGAAAATTGTCTGAATACGGCTTGCAATTGCAGGAAAAACAAAAGCTTCGCCATATGTACGGCTTAAATGAACGCCAATTCCATAACACTTTCTTGAAAGCCGGCAAAATGCAAGGGAAACATGGTGAAAACTTCATGGTGCTTTTGGAATCACGCCTTGACAACCTTGTTTACCGTCTGGGTTTGGCCCGCACACGCCGCCAGGCACGCCAGCTCGTAAACCATGGGCATATTCTCGTTGACGGCAAACGCGTCGATATCCCGTCTTACCGTGTAGAACCGGGGCAAACGATCGGCGTGCGCGAAAAATCCCGCAACTTGGATGTCATCAAAGAAGCGATCGAAACGACAACTTTTGTGCCGGATTACCTTTCTTTTGATGCAGACAAGCTTGAAGGGACTTACAGCCGCCTCCCTGAACGCTCGGAACTGCCGGCTGAAATTAACGAATCGTTAATCGTCGAGTTCTACTCAAGGTAATGTGTAAAACCCCGAAACCGCTGTGGTTCCGGGGTTTTTTATATTCTGAAGGTAACCGGTTGTTCAGCAAGCCATCCCGGCAACCAAGTTAAACATGAGATACAGTCTGGCCATGCCAACGCCAAAGAGAATAGCAAAGCAGCGTCCCTCAGCCTTGACCAAATCATGATGACCGAGGCATCAAAAGACGAACAGCAAAGTATAATGGGAAGCAACACAAATATCGTACGAACGTATTTAAAAATCGGCCGTGTCATGGTCATAGCCCTCCCTATAAATGTTTTGTGTGCGCACCACGGCTTTCGCTTTCGGAATCCCCGCGGCGGGCTTCATGGTTCATTTTTCTTTTTCAATATTCAGATTCATTGTATAGAAAAAATTTCCCAAAAGTCCACATCATTTATTCGACAAATTGCGGGACGGTTAGAAGGATGGACCCCTTAACCGGACGGGAAAATGAGCAGAGATGGGTCTGTGCCATTGGTTTCCGCTGTTGCGGCACGATTTGCTGATAGCTTGCCCATGCCGGGTTAGGCACGGCGCGGCCGGGATAGAAATACAAATCAACAAAATGAAATAGAAAAGGCCGCCCGGGGCACGGTTGCTTTGCGGAGCGGCCTTTTTCTTACCTCTTCCTTTTGCGTCGCCACAGCATGAAAAGCGAAGCGGTCAGGGCAGCGGTGAGAAGCGGTTCTTTTTTCAATTTATTATCTTTTGTATACAGTGCATCCTTTACAATAAGGTTCACATTTTGCGGGCGTTCGGCAAGGCGCCGCATATAATAGCCGAACCAGTCATTTCCGAACGGCATGTACGTCGTGAAATGGTATTTTTTCGCCAGTTCATACTGCATCTCCTGGCGAAATCCGTACAGCATCTGAAACTCAAACCGGCTGTGTGGGATTTGGTTTTCTTCAATAAATGCTTCCAGTTCGCGAATGATGTGGTGGTCATGGGTGGCAATGGACGTATATGCCTCGCCGAGCAGCCGTTTTTTTACAAGCTTTACATAGTTCCGGTCAATTTCCGCTTTTGACTGAAAAGCGGCTGTCTCGCTTTCTTTGTAAGCGCCCTTTACAATCCTGAGCCGGACATCCTTCAGTTCATCCATAACCGCTTCGGCGTTGCGCAAAAACGCCTGGATGACTGTCCCGACATTTTGGTACGTTTCAAGCAGGGTTTTCAACACCTCTATTGTAGCATGAAAATGGGTATAATCTTCCATGTCAATATTGATGAAAATCCCGTATTCCGCTGCACGCGCCAAAATGTCTTCCATATTTTGCAGGCAAAACGTGCGGTCAATATCCAGCCCGAGCTGGGTCAGTTTCACCGAGATATGGCAGTCCAGGTTCTCCTCATGGATCCTGTCCAGCATTTGCAGGATGCGCTGTTTCGCCGATGCCGCTTCCGATTTTTCCGATACGAATTCGCCCAGATTGTCAACGGTGCAGCTGATTCCGCGGGCATTCATTTCCCGGATGGTCCGGGTGACGGAATCAATATCCGTCCCCGCAACAAATTTTTCAGCACCGAACCGAAAACCCCATTTTTGCGCACTTTTATTTAAAAACCTGCTGTTTGAAAGGCCGATGAAAAAATCCCTCGTCAAATTTGCCATATCGCCTTTCCTCCCGTTAAAACATTTCCGATACAGACTTTGCTTCCATAAACAGCTTCAAATAATCCGGGCCGCCCGCTTTCGAATCGGTACCGGACATTTTAAAACCGCCGAACGGCTGGTAACCGACAACGGCCGCCGTGCATCCCCGGTTAAAATACAGGTTGCCGACATGGAATTCGTACCGGGCGCGTTCCAAATGCTCCCTGTTTTTCGAAATGACGGCGCCTGTCAGCCCGTATTCCGTATTATTGGCAATTTCAAGCAGTTCGTCAAAATCTTTTCCTTTCGCAAAAGCGACAACCGGCCCGAAAATTTCTTCCTGCATGATCCGTGCCTTTGGATTTACATCTTTAAAAATCGCCGGGTAAACGAAAAATCCTTTTTCACCATCCGTTTCCCCGCCAAAGACGAGTTTGCCCTCTTCTTTGCCGATTTCTATATAACTTTTAATCTTGTTAAACTGCTTTTCGTTAATGACAGCACCCATGTACACATTTTCTTCGGACGGGTCGCCGACGGTTACGTTTTTCGCAAGGGCGATCGCCTTTTCGAGCACTTCTTCATATACGTCTTCATGCACGACTGCCCGCGAGCAGGCTGAACATTTCTGGCCGGAAAAACCGAATGCCGACTGGACAATCGCATCTGCGGCGAGATCGAGATCCGCTTCTTTATCGACAATAATCGTATCTTTGCCGCCCATTTCAGCAACGACCCGTTTTAAAAAGTGCTGGTCCTTCTGCACTTTCGCAGCCCGTTCATAAATGCGCAGGCCCGTTGCTTTGGAACCCGTAAAGTTAATCCAATGGGCAGACGGATGATCCACCAGGTAATCGCCGATTTCTGCCGGATCGCCCGGCACAAACTGGAGCACGCCTTTCGGAACCCCCGCTTCTTCCAAAATTTCAACGAGTTTGTATGCAATAACAGGCGTGCTTTCCGAAGGCTTCAGCAGAACCGGGTTCCCGGCAACAAGCGGGGCAACCGTCGTGCCGCAAACAATGGCGAAAGCAAAATTCCACGGCGGAATGGTCACCCCCGGCCCCATCGGCTGATAAAAATAAGTGTTGTGCTCATTTTCACGCTGTTCCATTTCCTGCCCCTTTGCAAGCTCAAGCATCTGGCGGCCGTAGTATTCCAAAAAGTCGATTCCTTCCGCCGTATCCCCGTCCGCCTGGCTCCACGGCTTGCCGGCATCAAACACAAGCCACGCCGACAGCTCATGTTTGCGGCGGCGCGCAATCGCAGCGGCTTTGAACAGCACATTCGCCCGCGCTTCGGGTGCCATTTTCCGCCAGCTGCGAAATGCCTCATTGGCGCCTTCGAAAGCTTTGTCAACCAGTTCTTTCGATGCTTTCGAAACTTTCCCGACAACCTGTTCTTTATTCGCAGGATTGACGGATACGAGCTTATCCTCTGTAAAAATCCGTTCTCCGTTTATTACAAGCGGGTACTCCTTCCCGAGTTCCGCACGCACTTTTTCAAGTGCCGCTTGAAACGCCTGTACGTTTTCAGGCTGGTTAAAATCCGTTAATGGTTCATGTTTAAAAGGCAAGACCAATGAAAAAACCTCCTTCATCCTCGTTCTGGCTTAATACCATGCAAGAATCATGCCAACTTCCGGAACACCCCTGTTTCCCTATATCCGCAAAAAAATAAACCGTTTTCTATGTACAATATATTTACACAATTGTAAATCGAATGTACAATACCTTTACACGACAAAGGGGAGGAAGACGGAAATGGCAAATGAACTGTCTTATTTGCAGGCGGTATTATCGGCGGAAAATGATGCGATTACGATCGTAAACGAAAAAAAGGAAGTCATTTATTGGAATGATGCCGCCGTCCGGACCTACAATATTCCAAAAGAAATGATCTTAACCAAAAAAATTACCGATTTTTTTCGCGATGATGATTTAATGGTGCTCAAAGTGCTGCGGACAAAAGCCCGTATTACCGACCAATATCATCGGCCCCGCCCCGACAAGCATGTCGTCGTCAATGCGCGGCCCATTTTTGACAACCGCGGCAGGCTGATCGGCGCGGTATCCGTGGAACGCGATATCACCCAGATTGTTAGGCTGAACGACAATCTCGTCTCCACTTCCATAGAACTGAATGAACTGCGCCAAAAAATGTACACAAGCTATGAAGAAACGCCTTTTTCCAAATTAAAGGGGAAAAGCCGCGCGCTCCGGGATACGATCCAAATTGCGGCGAAAGCGGCGAAAACGGATGCCGTCACGCTTATTCTCGGCGAGTCCGGCACCGGGAAAGAAATATGCGCGCGCGCCATCCATGAAGCAAGCGCGCGGAAAAACGGCCCTTTTATTCCGGTGAACTGCGGCTCGATCCCTTCCGCCCTGTTTGAAAGCGAATTATTCGGCTATGAACCTGGCACGTTTACGGGTGCGGAGAAAAAAGGAAAAGCGGGAAAAATTGAAGAAGCGGACGGGGGTACGCTGTTTTTGGACGAAATCGGCGAACTGCCGCTAGATATGCAGGTGAAGCTGCTGCGCGTGCTGCAGGAAAAAGTGATTTACCGCATTGGCGACGCTTCGGGCAGGAAAATCAATGTCCGTTTTATTGCCGCCACCAACCAAGACATTGAAAAAATGATGAAAGAAAAGACATTCAGGTCGGACCTTTATTACCGGTTAAATGTTATTCAAATTACGATGCCGCCATTAAGGGTGCGCACAGACGATATTCCTGTCCTCGCCCGCTACTTTCTGAAACAATTTGCCGTCCAGTACAAGATGCCTGAACCGGAACTCGCCCCTGATGCCCTTTCTTTCCTGCAAGCGTATCATTGGCCAGGGAATGTCCGGGAGCTCCGGAATTTAATGGAACGGATGGTGATCCTATCAGAAAAGCCGTTTATTGACCGCGCCTCCCTTCTCCGCTTTTTCCAGGGAAATGAAACCCAACCGTCCGGAAGTGCCATCCCGGAAAGCGGCACTTTGCCTGTGGAAAAAGAAAATATGGAAAAACAGCTCATTGAAAAAGCATTGCGCAAAGCAGGCGGGAACAAATCCGCCGCAGCAAAAGAACTTGGCATTTCAAGGGTCACCCTGTATCAGAAGCTGAAAAAATTTGGAATTGGGAGCTGACTTCCCCCGCCGGGAAAAACGAAGAAGGGCAAGCCGCGATCGGAGCAATAAAAAAGGGATGCACATTTCAGGCATCTTCATTGTGCATCCCTTAATATCCTCAATGTTTAATTAAAAAGTATTTTTTCTTCCCTCTTCTAATAACGGTAAATTCGCCGCCGATTTTGTCCTTTTCCTGCAACACAAACCCGAGATCCGTTACGCGGTCACCGTTTACGTAAATGGCGCCGTTTTGGATATCTTCGCGTGCCTGGCGTTTTGACGGGGAGATTTTGGCGGCAACGAGCAACTCCACAAGCTGCTTTTGTTCTTCGCTTTCAAGCTGGAATGACGGAACATCTTTAAATCCCTGCTTCATTTCTTCAGCCGACAGTTTCTTCACATTGCCGCTGAACAATGCTTCCGTAATATTCAAAGCCTGCTGCAATGCTTCCTCCCCATGGATCAGTTTTGTCATTTCCGCGGCCAGCGCTTTTTGGGCTTTGCGGAGATGCGGTTCGGTTTCAACCGATTTTTCCAGCTCTTCGATTTCTTCTTTTGGCAAGAAGGTGAAGTACTTCAAGTATTTTACGACATCGAGGTCAGCCGTGTTGACCCAGAACTGGTAAAACTCATATGGCGATGTTTTCTCGGCATCGAGCCAGACTGCGCCGCTTTCTGTTTTCCCGAATTTTGTGCCGTCCGCTTTTGTGACAAGCGGAATGGTAAGCCCGAAAGCTTTTTCTCCTTCCGGTTCGAGCTTGCGGATCAGCTCAAGGCCGCTTGTAATATTGCCCCACTGGTCGCTTCCGCCGATTTGCAGGCGGCAGTTGTATTGTTTATACAAGTTAAAGTAATCGACGGCCTGGAGGATTGTATATGTAAATTCCGTAAACGAAATACCGGTTTCAAGCCGTGATGCGATCGTGTCTTTTGCAAGCATGTAGTTGATGCCGATATGCTTTCCGTAATCACGTAGGAAAGTAACAAGGTCCATCGAGCCGTGCCAGTCATAGTTATTGACCATGATGGCGGCTGACTCGCCGTCAAAATCGAAAAATCGTTCCAGCTGTTTTCTCAATGCTTCGCCGTTTTGCTTGACCTTTTCAACCGTTAACAGCTTTCTTTCTTCCTTCTTGCCGCTCGGGTCGCCAATCATGCCGGTTGCCCCGCCGAGCACGACAATCGGCCGGTGTCCCGCCTGCTGGAAGCGACGCAGCGTGAGGTACGGGAGAAGATGCCCGATATGCATGCTGTCGCCTGTCGGGTCAATCCCGCAATACAGGGTCACTTTCCGGTTTTGAAGCAACTCCGCGAGCCCTTCTTCGTCTGTCTGCTGGTAAACAATTCCCCGCCATTTTAAATCTTCGAGTAAATCCATTTCAAACCACTCCTTTTGTGCCATTTCAAATGCCGGCAGCATTCAGGTTCCAGCGCCCGGCTTATATCCGGCGATAATGGGCAGGAACCTGTTGCTGCCTTCTTTTTCCTGTAAAACAGAAAAACGCCCCTCCGCCAAAACGAAGGGACGATTGTATCGCGTTACCACCCAACTTGAGAATTGCTTCTCCACTCATTTGGATAACGGCTGGGGGCCGTCTGCCGTATCCGGCAAAAGCTCCGGGGTGTAATTCGCCGCCTGCCTGTACCGGTTCGCACCAACCACCGGCTCTCTTGTATGCAGCAACAGGAAGCTACTTGATCCTTTCGACGCTTCATTCATCAAATTGTAAGTTATTTTTACCATATACATTTTGAAATGTCAACCTTGCCAAGCAGGCTGCACCAGCGCTTTCTTCAAATTCGGTAATGCCCATTTTAACCTTTCCTCATCCGGCAAAGGCCCTGTTCCGTCCCGAAGCACGCCTTCCAGCGTGTCTTCCCGTTTTCTTCCAACCCAAACCGTGCCTTTCCGATCGTATACACCCGGCAATCACCGGGCATGGGCGGCAACACCGGCAATCCGTTCCGGGCAGGTGTAAATATTCATCGACCCACCGCGGATAAAGCCGATCGTGGTAATGCCGAGTTCTTCAGCGGATTCCAGGGCGAGTGTGGTGGGTGCCGATTTCGATAAAATCACCTCGCAGCCGATTTTGGCTGTCTTCAATAAAATTTCCGAGGAAATGCGCCCGCTGAATGCAAGGATTTTCCCTTTTGTGGAAACCTGATTTTTCAAACAATATCCGTAAATTTTATCAAGCGCGTTATGGCGGCCGATATCCATCCGGCTGACAAGGATCCCGCCGGCATCGCACAGCGCAGCATTATGGACGCCCCCTGTTTTTTTAAACACTTCGGCATTCTCCTGCAATGCTTCCATCAGCCGGAAACAATCATCAACTGTAATTCGGACGTGCACACCGTCCATTTTTTTCGCCGCCAGAGCATCATTGACAAAAACAAACGCCTGCCTGCTCATTCCACAGCAGGAGGTGATATAACGTTTATTTTGCAGCTGTTCGTAATAAGGATTAAGATGATCGGTCCGGACATGGACGAATCCTCCTTTTTCATCCGTCCAGATGTCGCGGATATCTTCATAGCGCCGGACAACCCTTTCCGACACAAGATAACCGACCGCCATGTCCTCGATATATTCAGGTGTGCACACCATCGTCACCCATTCCTGCCCATTCACTTTTAATGTCACCGGGAATTCCGTTGCGACTGTATCCAGCGCCCGTTCGAGCCGCCCGTTCTTGAAACGGAGAATTTCCCTCTGCGTGTCCACATTTTTCATGGGTTCAACAGCCCCCTGTCTATAATGTTTTATTTTAAAGGAATCAGAGTGAACTACCCTCCACTTATCAACCTTACGGTTTGATTGAAGTGGGGGCTTCTCGACTTATCGTTGCTTTTACTAGCCAACGAAAACTGACCGAGCTAACCCTCTTGTTCCAAGAGTTTTGTTACTTATGATAACGCTAATAAGCG